>OKVW01000035.1_pt1 | contig 123350 bp, 99 predicted proteins | sample 1606991 | NCBI WGS metagenome assembly OKVW01 (sample SAMN03281021, study PRJEB24777) | human gut metagenome | isolation source: fecal sample PR177 from 1 month old male Malay infant, vaginal delivered... | reverse complement strand
GGGATTCGAACCCACGCGCCCTTGCGGACAAACGGTTTTCAAGACCGCCTCGTTATGACCACTTCGATACCTCTCCAGTTGTTTGCACACCTCAGTGCAAGAAGTATTCTACCATATAAAGCTAAATTCTGTCAATAACTATTTCAAAATTTTTTGAAATTTTTTCATTTGTTTCAAAAACTTAGTATTTTAGGCACATTTTGACCTTCCTGCCCACCATTTTCAAACACGCTCAAGCGGTCTTTCCTGCTGATTACTAGCGCCGGGCGGCACTAGAGTGATAGCCTGATGGAGCAATGGAATCAGGGAGATATTTTATTTATATCTTTCATGCCTCTAATTCTTCTGTACAAAATACATTCGAAAGAATTATTTCCCAATATTCGAAAAATATACAAAGAATATTTCGGTTCATACAAAATCACATCTTATCTTTACAAAATATTTCGGCAATTTCCAAATCTTCGGGTGTAGTTATTTTTATATTTTTGTAGGAGCCTTCTACCAGTTTAATCTTTGCCTTCCCCATTTTCTCCACGACCATAGCATCATCTGTCACCTGGACTCCGGGATTTCGCATTATATTTTCATAAGCTTCCAATACCATCTGGTACTGAAATACCTGGGGGGTCTGAACCATCCACAGTGTTGAGCGGTCAGGTGTGTGTTGGGCAAATCCATCCGGACTGATGATTTTAATCGTATCTTTTACGGGCATGCCGACTACACATGCTTTATGTATATGAACAGAATCACAGGCGCGCTGCAGCAGTTCCTGGTCAATAAAAGGTCTTGCGCCATCATGTATATACACATAATCACTGTTTTTAATTGCTTTTAAGCCCTCAAAAACAGAATGATAGCGCTCTTTCCCGCCTGCCACGATGGACTTTACTTTTTTCAGCCCATATTTTTCTACGATTTCCTGCCGGCAGTATTCTATTTCGTCTTTTCCCGTGACCAATACGACTTCATCCATAAAGGGACACATTTCAAAAGCATATAATGAATAATATACCACCGGCTTCCCTTTAATAAGCAGATACTGTTTTTGTATTTCACTGTTCATTCTTGTGCCACGCCCTGCACATAGCACGATGGCAACATTTTTTTCCTTGTCCATTACCGCTCTCCCAGTTTTAGATTGGGAACTGCATTCAGATCTAATCCATGCCTGGTTCCCTGGATGAACTCGTAATATGCCGCTACCCCGATCATCGCCGCATTATCCGTACAGAAAATCGGTGAAGGGTGATAGAATTGAACCCCATTTTCCCTGCATGCCACTTCCATGGCACTTCTAAGCGTGGAATTAGAAGCGACGCCGCCTGCAATCGCGAATTTGTCATATCCGTATTCTTTCACTGCCATCATGGCATGTTCGACCAGAACTTCCGTTACTGCTTTTTGAAAGGAAGCAGCTACATCAGCTTCTATAATCGTTTCGTTCTTCATTTTACATCCGTTTAGATAATTAAGCACTGCCGATTTTAAGCCGCTGAAACTAAAATCATAGGGTGCGTCAGCCACATGCGCTTTTGGAAATTTAATTGCGTCCGGATTTCCTTCTTTAGACAGTTTGTCAATTTTAGGGCCTCCCGGGTATCCCAGTCCGATTGCCCTAGCCACCTTGTCGAAGGCTTCTCCTGCGGCATCGTCCCTTGTTCTTCCGATAATCTCATATTTTCCATAGTCTTTGACTACCACCAGATGTGTATGTCCTCCAGATACAACCAGACAGATAAACGGCGGTTCCAAATCGAGATTCTCGATATAGTTTGCTGAAATATGTCCTTCTATATGATGCACCCCAATGAGAGGCAGTTTTTTTGCATAGCTTATTGCCTTGGCCTCAGCCACACCTACCAGAAGAGCACCTACAAGTCCCGGACCATAGGTGACGCCTATGGCATCCATATCATCCAGGGTCATACCCGCTTCTTCCAGCGCCTCTTCAATAACCTGATTTATTTTTTCAATATGTTTCCTGGAAGCTATTTCCGGTACCACTCCTCCATAGAGTTTGTGCAATTCTATTTGGGATGAGATGATATTGGATAATACTTCTCTTCCGTTTTTTACCACAGATGCAGCTGTTTCATCACAGGAGCTCTCTATCGCCAATATAAATACATCTTTTTTTTCCATTGTTCTACCATTACCGATTGCAGATCTATCCGCAATACTGCCACAAAACAGGCGGAAAGAATCACAGCGTGGCTTCCTTTCAAATTCTCATTTTCTTTCAGCCTTTTCCAGTGCATGTTGCAAGCCTGTCCGCTTATGCACATAGAGCATATTTCAAATACGCAATAAGATTTCTGCTTTTCGAGCTATTCTTCATCAAAATCCAGTTCCACCGATTTGCAGTCTTTACCCGGATAAGCGTTGGGAAATATTTTCTGTACATCCCCCATAAATTCTTCCGGATGAATCAGTGACGGGCTGTAATGAGTTAACCACAATTCTTTTACTTCTGCTTCTTTTGCAAGTTTTGCCGCTTCTGTGAATGTCATATGTTTGTGTTCCACTGCTTTTTGCTCTTTACCGGGTTCTCCGTACATGCCTTCACAGATAAATAAATCAGAGCCTGCTGCATTTTCCGAAATTGCTTTTACAGGCCTGGTATCTGTACAATAAGTTAATTTTATCCCTTTTCTGGGGGCACCAAGAACCATATCCGGTGTATATATTTTGCCCTCCGCTTCAATGGTTTCTCCTTTTTGCAGCCGGCTCCAGCAGGGCATTGGAATCTCCTGTTCTTTTGCCCTGGTAACGTCAAAACGGCCTGCCCTGTCTATTTCAATCGAATAGCCATAGCAGACAACATTATGATTCACCCGGAAAGCCCGGATACGATATCCATTCATTTCAAATGTTTCTTCCGGATTGGTGATTTCCAAAAACTGCAGTTCAAACGGCAGTTCCGGCGCAATGACGCGCAATGCGTTTACCACTCTCTCCAGTCCCTTGGGACCAATTAACGTTAAAGGCTCATTTCTTTCCGCATTCCCCATGGTCAGGAGCAATCCCGGCAGACCACTTATATGATCTCCATGAAAATGGGTGAAGCAAATCACGTCAATGGGTTTGAAGCTCCACCCTTTTTCCTTAATTGCGATCTGGGTTCCTTCGCCGCAGTCAATTAAAATACTGCTCCCGTTATATCTTGCCATCAAGGCTGTCAGCCATCTGCGGGGCAGCGGCATCATCCCTCCGGTTCCTAATAAGCATATATCTAACATCTGTATTTCCCTTCTTTTTCAAATCTATTTTAAAATATGGCCCTTTATCAGTTTTCCTAATTTTAAACAGCCAAGTCAAATTTTAATATCTGATTGTATATTTTAACACAGATGGAAGCCGGGAACAAGATGTAACCCCTTGATAAAAGCGCAACTTTACACAAATTCTTTTTGTTTCTTCACGGTAACGGGGATTTTAAACTGTTTTATGAGCTTATCATAACACGCTTCACATAGATCAAGCTCGTGGATTTCACCATCTTTTTCAGAAAAATATCCCCAGCACTTCTCTAGCGACAGAATTCCTTCCTTCACAATCTCGTTCTCCAGGTGAAATTCCTTTCCGCACATATTGCAGTAGATTTTTTTTGCTTGTCTCATGCTTTTTTCCTCCCCTTTTCCTACGTTAATCATTGTATATCATATATCTTTAAATAGCGTTGTAACCTGCTGCACTAAAATACAGTAGTTACTTTATATAAGTCATTATAACGAAAAATATACATCAATGATAGTGGGAATTGCTGTATGATTTTCCAAAAAAAGAGCAACCATCACTGCTTACTCATGATGACTGCATCTTCTATTGGCTTTTCATAAAAATTTTTGCGGATTCCGGCTTTTGTAAATCCGTTTTTTTCATATAGACGGATTGCTGCACAATTATTCTTGCGTACCTCCAGAACAAAAAAGGTGATACCCCTTAAGCTTCCTTTTTTTAATAATTCTTCCATTAGCAGGGACGCTATTTTCTGTCCGCGAAAACATTTTTTAACTGCAACATTTGTAATTTCACCTTCATCCAGAACCTGGAGCAGACCACAATAGCCTGCCAGTTCACCGTCTGAAAATGCACTTAAATAGAGTGTATCTTCCCTGCCAAGGGAGGATGCAAAACCTGCTTTGGACCAGGGCTGTGAGAATGTTTCCTGTTCGATCCGGGCAACGGCATCCAGATCTTCCTGCTGCATGAATCGTATCTCAATCATTTTTCTTTTGCCGCTTCTTCCTGCTGTGCCCGCTCTCTTTCCGCCTGGGAAAGACGCAGGTAATCGGGCTGGTGGTCTGCCGCATTCTCCAGCTTTCCAGCCTCTATATAGGCCTTGGCCAGGGTGCCTACTGCTGCACTGCGCTGTTTGTTCATATGTGCCGGTGCAAAGGAGTACGGTACCGTTATCATATCCTTAATTTGCTCCGCATAGACAGGAACACCATCTCCTAACAAGATGACTTCCCTGCCGTAATGATTTAATTTCTCAACAATTTCCCCGACTGAGACTGCCATTTGCTTTTCCACAACCCGGAACTCTCTGCCCTGAAACTCATAGATACCAGTATACACCTGGTTTCTTCTGGCATCCATCAATGGACAGATCAATTTATCTGTGCCATAGAGATTAAATGCAAGTCCATCTACGGTAGGAATGGAAACCAACGGTTTCTTAAGTGCCAGCCCTAATCCCTTTGCCGTAGCAGAACCAATTCTAAGGCCTGTAAAGGAACCAGGCCCTGCTGCAACTGCAATTGCATCAATGGACTCCAGATCCAGATCAATCATCTTTCCTATTTGATCCAGCATGGGCAGCAAGGTCTGTGAATGTGTTTTCTTATAATTAACCGTGTACTCTGCCAGCATATTATCATCTTCTATAATTGCTACGGAAGCAACTAATCCTGAACTGTCTATCGCTAATATTTTCATATTTATACCATTGCAGATTGCAGATTCTTTCTGCAATACTGCTATCCTTCAACTTTTGTTTATCCTATGGTTATGCGGCGGTAATCAAACCCTTTTTCCAAATCTTTTTCGATTGTCACCGGTATAATGCCTTCCGGCAGGATTTCACCGATGAGATTAGCCCACTCTATGAGGCAGACGCCTTCTCCGTAAAAATAATCTTCGTACCCGATTTCTTCCATCTCTTCCACATCTCCAATCCGGTAGACGTCAAAGTGATAGAGCGGCAGTTTTCCGCTTTCATAGATCTGCACGATTGTGAAAGTGGGACTGCTGATTGGCTCTGTAATCCCCAGACCTTCTGCCAGCCCCTTGGTGAATACGGTCTTGCCCACTCCCAGATCTCCTGTGAGCGTATAAATCTGGCCTTTCTCTGCTTTATCTCCGAGAGTCTTTCCTACCTGGAAAGTCTCGTTTTCACTCCATGTTTCTATAATCATCTTATTTCAACCTGCTTTTTATCTTTATTTTTCCGGCGTCTACATGTCCCTGAATCAGTCCCAGTAATTCGTCGTACTGTTCCCCAACGGATTCTTTTGGAAATACAAAGGAATACCGCTTTCCGGTGTATACCAGCAGACTTAACTTCGTTTCTGTCACTTTGACCAGATCTTCCCACTTCAGTTCTGCGCTTTGATCACCCTGTATTGTTTGAATTCCTTCGTCATTTAAAAGATAAGTTATGGGCTTTTTAAAAACGGGATTTAACTTCACCTGCTTGACAGATCTTAAATATAGTGTAATTGGCAGATAGAGTATAAACCATACCCCAAATACCAGATACAGGATACTCTGCCAGGATTCCACCTTCCCAAATGTCATGGCAAACACAACCAGCGCCACTGCGCCAAATAGCACACCCACTACTCCACTGAAGCTTTTGTACGTATGACTGAGCAAGAAATTATACATGATTTTCTGCGTCATTTTCACATCAAATTTCACTTCCATAAACGCCCGCCTCCTGCTTTTTGTATGAATCAGTTTATCATATTTATTTTAAAAAGGCAAACGGATCGTCCTGATCTTTTAAGAAATGCATCAGCATATATGCACACATAATCGCCACTCGTTCTTCTTTTAAAATTCTTCTTACTTCGTCCCTGTCTGCAATTACTACTTCGATGTCTTCGTTATCCTCTAAACCATCTTTGCTGACTTCACCGGTTGCAAATCCATAAACGGAGGCGCAGCATTCATCTGTCATTCCTATGGTCGTAAAATATGGCTTCTCATACATTTTGTCCACCTTTACCGGGTGAAAATCCAGACCTGTCTCTTCCTTTAATTCCCTTGCACCAGCGGTCCTGTAATCTTCACCGGGATCCACAAGACCCGCCGGGAATTCATAAATATATCCGTCAATCGCATAGCGGTACTGGCGTATCAGGATTACTTTATCCTGCTTATCACCGTAAAGACTGTATATGATCACACCATCCGGCTGAAGATTGTGGGTGCTTATCTTTAAATCATCTATCTCTTTTGCTCTGGATGCCACAAAATAATCAACCGGATTGTCCAGACGGTTTCTGGCTTCCAGCTCATACATATTCAGATGCCTGCTGTCTGTTAATTTATCAATGTGCCTGATCCTGCTCATGATTGTCCTCCATAAACTTTTCTATTTTCAAATCTTTTCCCTCTATTATAGCAGAAAAAAACAGAGAATGAAATCTTTTCTCATAGAATTTCACTCTCTGCTGCTTTTATACAGGATTTTAGAAAATAGTACCTGTCTGAAAATAATCTAATTTTTCTTAAAGATTGGGCTGATGTATCGATATAATAAAAATGTTATTACAGAAACCACAACCCCTTTTAATAAGTTAAATGGAACTACCATAAATAATGCAAAGGTTGTAATACTGTCGATCGCAGGATTCAGCGCACTTCCCATTCCAACAAGTGCATCAATCGGCATACCGAATGCTTTTGCATATGCCGGAAGAAGGACAAATGCATTCATCAGACTTCCAATAACCGCCATGGTTATAATTCCAAGAATCATTCCGATCAGGGCGCCCTTTCTGGAACGTACTTTTTTATAGACCAGTCCTGCCGGAACAATCAATGCACAGCCAATTAAAAAGTTTGCCAAGTCTCCAACTCCGGCAGTACTGCTGCCTTTCATTATAAAGTGGAGTAAAATCTTCACCAGCTCGATTACCGCACCTGCTAATGGACCCAATGCAAATGCCCCGATCATTACAGGCACCTCGCTTAAATCAATCTGGTAAAAGCTTGGAGCAAACCACAGGGGTATCTCAAACATCATAAGAACGACGGAAATCGCTCCCAGCATACCGATCTGTACCATTGTCTTTAAATTTGTTCTGCTGGCAGGCCTTCCCACCACATTTGTGTTAGAACTCATTGTTCATCTCTCCTTTTTCATTTAAATTAAATTTGAAAGGAAAATTCCGGTAGAAAATAAAAAAACCGAATACGTGTGTATTCGGGGTCTTCGCGCATCTATTCATCTGACTATAAAAAATACGCATTTTTCTTCTCTCATCCAGACTTTACTGTCGGTATTGGAATCTCACCAATTCAGCCACTTTTACAGTGGGTCGCGGACTATACCGCCGGTAGGGAATTACACCCTGCCCCGAAGAATTTCCTTGTTAAGTTGCATTCATTATAACTCATAAACCAGCAAGAATCAAGTGCTTTTTAACCAGTTTAATCAGGGCTCCCTACCTAAAGTCCCGATTACATGTTCTTATAGACGACCTTTACCATATTATGAGAATAAATAAATGATTGCTATTCAGCCATTTTTCCATACTTTTTCCGATACTCGCCTGGCGTTATACCGGAATCTTTTTTGAAAATCATTCCAAAATAAGCTCCGTTTGAAAACCCTGTCTGCAGTGCAATCTCAACAACGGACAGATCGGTGGTTTTCAAGAGCTTTTCTGCCATTTCAATCCGATAATCCATCAAATAGGAAAACGGAGTTTTGTGAATGCTGGTCTGGAAGCAGCGCAGGCATTCCCTTTTGCTCACTGAGGCGGCTAAGGCGATGTCCTCCAATGTTATTTTATTCTGGTAATTTTGCTGTATAAAAGACATCATGGACTGCAGTCTCTCCTGGCTGTATTGTTTCACAGGCAGATCTGTGCGTTCCTGATTTTTTATTTCATCCAGTAACAGAATCCATATTTCTGAGAATAGGTTTCTTGTTTGAAATTCCGTATTTTCTTTTTTTTGCAGGCAGGACACTTTTCTTAGTTTCGCCAAAATTTCCTGCTGCCTGGTATTTTCCCCCCGGATAGCTAAGAACTCCAGCTTTTTGTTCTGCAGCACGGGTTCTACATACTTTGTTTCAAATATACTTTTAAAATGTCCGCTGAGAAAAACCGCATGAAATAAATGGGAATCCAGAATCCCCGGCTGTCCATTACTTTCATTCTCCAGCATGCATAAGACATTTGAACTTATAAAAAATGCTTCATTTTTACGAAAGATATTGCTTTTACCGGTTGTATTCAGTTTTATGCTTCCGCTTATCACATATACAAATTCAAACTCTTCATGCCAATGCCATGGAACCTTTGTATCACTTAAATTTACGTGATGTAACACATAAGGATACTCCGGTCTGATTCCCTCTATTGTCTCCAGTTGATTTTCTTTTACTTTGATCCGCATATATATCACCATTCTCTATCATTCTTCTATGAAGCCTTCTTTTATATCATTCTAATATAACCTCGTCTAACTCGTGAGGTGATTCTTATACAAATTTGATTTACCGTCCATATACTTATATATTTTGGCTTTATTCCTATATATAAGTTCAAAATTTATAAATATAATTATATTATAAGAAACAGGCAAAGTAAAGAGAAAGGGGTTGATGTTTTGTATTCTGAAACATATAAAAAGCTGAAAATATATGCATCCAGCCACCCTGATGGATTGGATACCGTTACAAAAAATGACCTTAAAACAATAAAACTGGAAGAATGGGAGGTGCATTCAAATGAATCTATTGATGATACTGTTGTTTTTTCTAACCCTGATCACACTCTGCATTTTTGAACAGAAAATAAAGGATTGATATTATTAATATTAATCTGCAAACTTTGCATCCGACTCCCCTTTGACCCGCACTGCCTCCCGAATGGGCAGCCCGGTACCATAATCCAGCTGGCGCGGCTCGTATTCTTCGTTCTCACGCTGCCTTGTCATTTTCCTGCTGTCCCAGGTCTGGTATGTGGTATCCGGGTTCCAGTGCCGGTTCTCCCAGTAATATCCCCGGAAAGGGTCTCTGGTCTCATACATCTGATCCAGAACCGCTTTGTGAAGCCGCTTTTTTTCTTTATCATATTCAGGGTTATGGATCTCATTATTCATTTCATCCGGATCCTGTTCCAGATCGTAGAACTCATCCGTATCCATAAGATTTATCACAAGCTTATATCGTCCGTCAAAAGCTGCGCGCACCGGCTGATAGCCGCCGAATCCGTCATGATCCACCTCGTATCTGCCAAACTCCATGAAGATATAATCATTGACACGTGTGCTTTTGTCCGTTAATTCCGGTAAAATGCTGTTTCCCTCAAACATTTTTGTTTTTGGAACACCCAGAATGTCAAATATAGTGGGTGCCAGATTAATGTGTGAGACGGGATTGTAGTTTTTTCCTTTGCCAAATCCTTTTATCAGCAGGGGGATATGGGTAATTTCTTCGTACATGGCAGGTCCCTTTCCCGTAAGGGAGTGGCTGTACATCATATCCCCATGGTCAGACGTGTAAATAATAACGCTGTCATCTGCAAATTCTTTGACAGCATCCAGTACACGCCCGATTTCAAAATCTACAAATGTATTACATCCCAGAAATTCTTTGGGGCAGAGATGGAAATCCTCTTTTGCAGCTTTGCCATAATCATCTCCCGCCCATATTCTGTGATGGGCAGGTTTGTTCTCCAGGGTGTCTTTCATATTCTTTTTCTTTGGTATCTCGTAATCCTGATACAGGTCCGCATATTTTTTTGGACACAAATGTGGTCCGTGAGGCTCATCATAGGATACCACCAGGAAATAATCCTCGTCCTGATGATTCTTCAGGAAATCGATAGCCCTGTCTGAGCAGCGGTGCCCATATGTAAATTCTTCTCTGATATTGTACTTTTCAATACTTTCCACCTGCCTGGAAAGATATCGTTCCTCTTCTGTAAGTTCTTCTAAATAGCAGCGCATATCATACCAATACGCTTCATCCCATCCGTCCGGGCATACTCCAAGCCCGAAATAATCGCCTCCGTCCAAATGCCACTTTCCTATATATGCGCTGTGAATTCCCTGATCTGTCAGGCGTTTCCCGATATTCTGGACATTGTCCGACAAACCCATACAATTGGACCATCCTGCGCAGGAGTGAGGATAGCTTCCGGTGAATATAGCTGAACGCGCAGGCTGGCATACGGGCTGGGTGGTATATGCTTTTTCAAACTGTACCCCTTCTGCCGCCAGACTGTCTAAATTAGGCGTATGCATGGCAGAATTGCCATAGCATCCCAGCATATCGGTCCTTTGAGTATCTGTCATAATTAAAATTACTTTTTTATGTTTCATAATCCTCACTCCTTTGCTTTTCTGTCTTAATTTTTTTAATTCCTATGTGTTGCCATTTTCTTTACTTTACCACAAAAACGGGTCTTTTGTCATATTTAAATAGCGTCTTAGCTGTTCGTGAAAATATTCCAGCAGCTCTTTTTCTGTGTCTTCTTCTGAAAGAGGATGCATTTGATAGGGGTCTTTTTCATTGTCATATAAAAACGCTTCTCTTGCATCTCCCGGCATATATCCATTGTTTCGCACATAGGTGTGGCGTTTTGTCCGAATTCCCCTCCATCCATAGCATTTATGGTTAATTCCCGCTTTTTCAAAAGCACACACCAGCTCAGGCATTCCCGGATAGGAACATAAAAATGCCTGCTCAGGTGCCCCTGCCAGCTGTCCCCGGATGTTTTTTGCATGATTATAGCCCTGGCAGGTTTGGGGTACTTCCAGATCCAGGAGCCCCAGCAGCGTGGGCATATGATCCGGGCTTGCGAATATTTCCGGATATTCTCCCTGAGGGATGCTGCCTTTTTGCCGCATCAGCAGCGGAATGCTGACGGCTTCTTCATACCAGATATTCTTGCTCATTCTGCCATGAGAACCCAGCATCTCCCCGTGGTCCGCAGATAATACCAGCAGTGTATTCTCTTCCAGGTTATTTTCTTTGAGAAATGCCAGTATTCTTCCAAACTGATCATCGATTCCCGTGACTGCGGCGTAGTACTGCCTGGTAATATTCGCAAGCTCTCTGGTACGCTTTTCTGGCGGTACATTTTCCCGGAACTTTACGGGCATATTCCGATACTCCTTGAGATATTTCTCCGGTACCAGTTCGTAGGGCAGGTGCGGCGGATTATAGGAGAGAAACAATGCGAATGGCTGATCCTGTCCAGAATGCCACTGGAGATAGGATAGCGCCTGATCCGTTTCGAATTCCGGTGACCATTTTCCAGGTCTTATCATCTGTCCGCTGTCATTCCAATAATGGGGATCCAGATGGTGGTCATCTGCTCCATAGGACAGCCAGAAATCAAATCCCTGCCTGCGTTCTCCCGGCGGAGTATATGCATCCCAGTCCTTTGCCCCGGAAGCCGGATGTGTCTCAAAATTCATTTCGGATGCGTCCAAATGCCATTTTCCAATATAACCGGTCTGATAGCCTGCTTCTTTTAAAACATTTCCAATACAAATTTCCTGCGGTTTTAACATGAGCACCTCGCTCAGCCCTGTTTTGCAGTTCGTCCACATTCCGGTACAGAATGGATATTTCCCGGTCATCAGGGATGCCCTGTGGGGTGAACATAGGGGAAAGGTGCTGACCGCATTGGAGAATACCAGACTTTCTTTTGCAAATTCATCGATATGAGGCGTATATACAGCGTCTTCATTTTGGAATCCCGCTGCTTGGGACCGCCACTGGTCCGCAAATATATAAATTAGATTCATGGTTCTTCCCTTTCATGTATAGTTGTCCTTAAACTCTGCATTCCTACCAGTATGGATTCCAGTTTCCGCTCTTTCTTCTGAGTGCTTCCAGATAAAAATAGTCCCCCCAGGTATTGCATTCATCTACTCCTCTGTTTTTACAGGTATTTTCCTCGGAGCTTCGGGCATAGGTTCCGTGAAGCAGCAGGCCATTGGACTGGCGGATACTGGTTACACTGCATCTTTCGATCAGTGCACACAATATTTTATCTGCCGCCATGCAGTATTTTTCTGCTTCTTCCTTATCCAGATATTCCGCCATTTCATAAATGCCGCAGACAGCAATTGCCGCCGCTGATGAGTCTCTGGGCTCCGGGCTTCCCGTATCAAAATCAAAATCCCAGTAAGGGATCAGGTCCTTCGGGAGATGCTCCAGGAAATAGTCTGTAACATTTCTAAATATCTCTATATAGGAATCTTTTTTGCGGTAACGGCAGCTTAGCGCCACACCATAGATTCCCCACGCCTGCCCTCTTGCCCACGCGGAATTATGCCGGTTTCCCTGATGGGTTACCCCATATGCCGGCTCCCCTGTTTCCGGATTAATAAAGTAAGTATGGTAGGTAGAATGATCCTCCCGCAATATACAATGCATAGCTGTCTGCATATGCTTTTCTGCCTTTTGGGCATAATGTTCCTCTCCGGAAACTTCGGTTGCCCAGTATAGCAGCGGCAGATTTAGCAGGCAGTCTATGATCAGTCTGTAATTATCCTGGTCACCTACATTTCCCCACGCCTGGAGAAATTCTCCTTTTTCACGGTAACGTGCAGCCAGGTGGTCTGCGGCTAAGAGCGCCGCCCTCTTTCCTTCTTCATTTCCGCATATTTTATCCGCCGCCACACAGGACAGACTGTATAAGAATCCCATGTCATGATAATTTACATCGATCTTCTTCTCGATTCTGTTTCGAAAGCTTTTGACCTGTATTTCTGCTGCTTCTTTAAACGCCGGATCTCTGGTGAATTCGTAAGCCAGCCAGATTTCTCCGGTCCAGAAACCGGTGGTCCACTCTACATTTTCGGTCTGTTCGTAAAACCCGTGAAAGGTATTGGGTGACTGAAAATGATGGGTAAAATCTTTCAGGTTCCCTTTTATAACAGATACTGCATGTTCTACTGCAGTACTAAGCTGCTCCTTTGTTACGCTATTATACTTTTGTAACGAATCTATTGTCTGTGCCATGATTGCACCTCCTCCTCTTTGTCTGCCATGCTTTATTTCCTTGCTTAGTCTGCTTTGTTTTCCTATTATCTAACCTTTGATGCCGCTTGCCGCCACGCCTTCCACAAAGAATTTCTGGCAGAATATAAAGATAATCACTACCGGAATCAGTGCGCAGACGGATGCCGCCATAATCAATGCATAATCTGCCGCATACTGGGAAATGAACATGCGGATACCCAGCTGGATGGTTTTAAGTTCGGTACTGTTCAGATAAATCAGCGGTCCCATAAAGTCGTTCCATACGTTTACAAAGGTAAAGATAACCAGTGTTGCGATACCCGGCTTTGCCAGGGGCAGACAGATTCTGGCAAATATCCGGTACTCTCCCAGCCCGTCAATTCTGGCTGCCTCGGATAATTCCCTTGGAATACTCATATAAAACTGCCGCATAAGAAATACACCGAATGCCGAAAATGCCTGGAGCATAATTAAGCCCGTATGTGTGTTATTCAGCCCCATTTTTGACATCAAGGTGAACTGCGGAACCATATATACCTGCCAGGGAACGGCTATTGTGGTCACATAAATCAGGAATAATACATCTCTTCCCTTAAAATCCATCTTTGCAAATCCATATGCCGCAAAGCAACTGGTTGCCAGCTGAATTACCGTAGTAATTACCGTCAGCTTGATGGAATTTTTAAAGAAGGTCAACAGCGGGATCTTGTCCCAGATCTGCCGGTAGTTTTCCCATTGGAAGCTATCGGGAATCCACTTCATGGGAATGCTGAATACGTCTTTATTTAGCTTTACGGAAGAGATCAGCATCCAGTAAAAAGGAATAATCATAATCACCGCCAGCAGGATCAGACCTGCATATACTGCTATTTTTTTCTTATTACTCTGTTTCTCCATCCTACTTTCCTCCCTACATATAGCTGGTGAATTTCTTTTCACCTCTGAACTGAACCAGCGTTACAATCAAGACGATGGCGAACAGGACAATTGCGCTGGAACTGGCATAGCCGAACTTAAACTCTACAAATGCCGCATTGTAGATGTGGTTTACCAGCACATTCGTGGACCTTCCCGGTCCTCCCTGCGTCATGACGTAGATTAAATCAAATACTTTAAAGCACTGGATTGTCAGCATCATTACTACAAAAAATGTGGTAGGCTTCAGCATTGGTATGGTTATGTAACGAAGCTTTTTCCATCCCGTCGCTCCGTCCAGGCTGGCTGCCTCGTACATCTCTTTTGATATTCCCTGGAGTGCCGCCAGATAAACGATCATGTAATACCCCATATACTTCCAGATACTTACAATGATAATTGCCGGCAATGCCCATACGGTAGATGCCACCCATCTTGGCGGATTGCTGATTCCGATTACTTTTAGCACTTCATTGATTGGACCGAAATCCGGTTGAAAAAGCATATTCCATACCGCTCCAACCGCAACTAAAGATGCGATATAGGGAAAGAAAAATGCGGTTCTGAAAACTACAATTCCTTTTATTTTGCTGTTTAAAAGCACTGCGATTAAAAGGGCAGCCGCCACGGTTAACGGTACCGTTCCTATGGCATAAAGCAGCGTGTTCTTCAGTGATATCATAAAGGTGCTGTCCGATAAAAGCTTGGAGAAATTGTCTAATCCCACAAATTTCATCGGAGAAGCTGAACCGTCCCATTCCATTACACTTAGTATAAAGGAGAAGCATACCGGTATGAAAATGAAGATAAAATAGCCTATAAAATTTGGTAAAATAAAAGAATATCCTACCAGATTATTCTTGATTTTTCGCTTTTGTTTCATGGATAAATGCATCTGTTTTCCCCCTTTTTCCCAAAAAAGTTTCAAAATATAAGGGCTCTCTGAAAATGGGTGATTTTCCCTCTTTCAGATGCCCTTTCCATATTTGGTTGTTATTAGCCTATTTATTATTTTCTTTCACTTCTTTTACACGCTCCGCCATATGTGCCAGCCCGGTATCCACATCCTGCTCTCCGATCATAATCAGGTCATGCTCTTCTTCGATCGCCTTTCGGATTGCTTCTATATTTTTATCCAGGGGACGGTCAAATACCATGCCTTTTAACAGGAGTGCATCTTTGCATTCTTTTGGGAATCCTTCTGTGGTAACCAGCTTATCCATGATTGTATCATTTTGCACAGCCGTAAGCATACCATTTTCCGCAAGTTTTTCCGCTGTCTCTTCACTTGTGGCACATTTTACAAATTCCCATGCCAGATCCGGTTCATCGGTTTTTGCATTGATTGCAATGGGGGTAACGGCGCCAACAGAATTCCCTGCTTCTACGTCTTTTGGATGCGGTATCGTGGCAAATCCCCAGTTAAAATCGGTCTCTCCGGATTTCTGTGCCTGAATCATGTTGGCAATAAACCAGGTGCCCATCGGCATCATAGCACACTGCTGCTGCTGGAAGACACTGGTATAGTGCAGGTTGCCGGTCTTTAATGTGGCATAGTTCTGAATGATTCCCTCGTCCTGCATGCGGATAGCCTGCTCGTAATATGGTTTTAAGAATGAATAGTCATCTGCAACCAGCGTATGTTTCCCATCCTGAATTGCCCAGTTACATACCAGCCCCATCCAGATATGGTTATGGGTTCCGAATACTTTCTCACTGCCTTCTCCATTTGTCATCTTGCGCGCCAGTTCCTCGTATTCCTCCCAGGTCATATCATTGGAGGGATAGGGAACTCCTGCCTTGTCGAAGAGGTCTTTATTATAAAACAATACATACCAGTCTGAACGGTACGGAAGTGTGTAATAACTGCCATCAATCTGGAGTTTTTCCGCTGTGTTATTATAGATGGACATATCCAGATTGTCTTTTTTTATGTATTCATCCAGATTTAGAATTTGTCCCTTAGCCTGCATGGATAACTGGGAGCCCATATCTTTTACAAAGATTACGTCCGGGTCTGCATCCCCGCTCGCCAGCATTACGGTCAGCTTGTTGTTATATTCATTTGCTGCAGTATCGATGATCTCCACTTCCACATCCGGGTATTTCTCCTGAAAAGTTTCCACTGCAACGCGGAATTGGGGGGATATATCGTTATCCCAGGTCGTAACCGTTAACTTTTTCTTTTTTCCCTCTTTTGCATTTTCGGTTGCTGTTTTTTCATTTGCTGCTTTTCCATCGGATGTATCCGCTGCCTGATTGCCGCATCCGGTAAATGAAGTTACCGCCATTGCTGATGCCAGAAGTACTGCTGCCGCCTTTTTGAATCTCATAATAGAAACCTCCCTTTCTTAGAACGTGTTTGAAAATTTCATTCTGTTAACTGTGCGTTCCGGATCACTGTTTTATCCTTGAAACTAATATACCAAATACATGTCCCGGATGAAATGGAGGATCCCTATATTTCTATTACTATCTTACACTGTTTCCGTAAAAAAATATTACTTTCTTCATATCCTTGCACTATTTTCATATTCCTTTGGTGTCATGCCGGTCACTTTTTTAAAAACCTTGCTGAAATAATATGGATTTTCAAATCCCAGCATATCTGAAATTTCATACATCATATATTGGTGTTCCTGAATCAGGTCTTTTGCCTTCTCCGCTTTGATCCATGCTACGTAGTCCGTAAAGTTTCTCCCGGTCTGCTTCTTAAAGATACTGCTTAGATAACCCTGGCTGATTCCTGTGGCTTCTGCTGCCATGGCAAGTGTGAGTTTCTCCTGATAATGTTCCATTACATACTGGCGGACCCCTTCGATAACACGTTCTGACTTGCCAGTGGACCGCCCCTCCATAACCTGGCAGATTTTATCCCCAAAGGTTTGCAGCCACATAAGAATATCATGGAGGCACCCGATACGTTTCAGCTTTTCTACCATCTGCATGGTGTCGGGAAACTTTCCGCCCGGAATGTCTCCTGCTCCCTCGTAAAAGGGCACGACAAAGGTATACAGGTTGATGCAGGCATTGACCGCCTGTTTTCTGGCAGGGGTATATTCCCGGAACAGACTGGTCAGCTGGCTGATAATCTCCCTGACCCTGGTGCTGTCATTCTGTCCCAGTGCAAGGGTCATATCCTTTTTCAGGAAGCTGATGTCAAAGTCCCGGTTTTGTTCCTGGTACTTTTGAAAATCTTCACTGTAAAATACGACGGAGGATTCCATTTGGTAGTAGTATGCATCCATGCAGCTTTCCAGCTGAGGCAGAAATTCCGAAAGCCTGTAGATATCTTCTGCCGCTGCCGTAACCGCTGCCACCGTCTGCATCCCAAAGTAATCCTCCACTACAGATATCATCTTCTGGCACATCTGAGCAATCTTATGATTCGTCTGGGTATCATCCCCGCCTGGTACAATGATTAAAAATCCGGTTTCTTCCCATTCCAGAATCCCCCAGACCGGAAAGAACCGCTTCACCATCTCCTTAAGAATATTCTCTGTATAGGACATTGCTTTTTTACGGTCCTTTTCCGATAATGACGCCTGGAAATAAGAACTGGTATTATTCATGCGCAGCAACACCATCACCGGAGCCTTATAATCCGCCTGGAGCAATTGGTACTCCTCATTCTTTTCCCCTACAGGCTCTTCCAGCAACAATTTCCGAAAGAGGCTCTCGCTGCTCTGCTGGGGATGTCTGGCATCTTCTCCCGTATTTTCCTGCCGTGATCCTGCTGATCTGTTTTTTTCACATTCCCGGATGGCACGTTTTAAACTTTCCGCCAGCGTCTCTTCCGTCAGCTCTATTTTAACCAGATAATCCGTTGCTCCAAATTTCACTGCCTGCTTCGCCAGACTGAACTCCTCCAGGTTTGTTAATATAATAAATGCCGCCAGGCTTTTTGATTCCCGGCATCTTTTCATCAATTCGATTCCATCCATTGCCGGCATTTTGATATCGGTAATTATGATATCCGGATTTATGTCTGCCATCAGCTCTAAGGCATTCTGTCCATTTGTGGCTTTTGCCGCAATGGTACAGTTGTAATCTTCCCATTCAATTAAGGATGTAACCCCTGCCAGGATCAGCGGCTCATCATCTACTATCATTACACGGTACATATTTTATCTCCCTCTTACATTTCTAATGGCAGTCTCACCGTAATCTGAGTATATTGCCCCGGCTCACTTTGTATAGAAAGCCCATAGGCTTCTCCATATACCAGTTTTATTCTCCTGTCTACATTTGGCAGACCGATCCCGCTCATGGAACTGCTCTTCACCTTCTCGGTGTCTTGTAACAGCTGCTTTGCCTTCTCTTCGTCCATGCCGATTCCATTATCCCTTACGGTAATGCACAGGTCACCGTCTGACTTTCTTGCATGTATCTCTACCACACCATTTCTTCCGCTGGGCTCTATTCCTGAAAATATGGCATTTTCCACCAGGGGCTGCAGTGTCAGTTTTATAATTTTCGCCTGATACAGTTCTTCGGGTTCCACATAGATTTCCACATCGAACAGCTCGACATAGCGTATTTTCTCAATTACGATATAGTCAGCAAGAAATTCCAGCTCCTGCTTTAACGTCACCTTTTCATTAAATCCTTTTGCCATATTTTTAAGCAGCGATGACAGGGAGGTAACTACTTTCACAATGCCGCTGTTCTTCTGGATGATTGCAATCCATCTGATGGAATCCAGCGTATTGTATAGAAAATGTGGATTAATCTGTGCCTGCAGCATTTTGATCTCCAGATTTTTCTTCTCTTTTTCACTTGCTACCCTCATATCCACCAGTTCATCTATTTTGGCTGCCATATGGTTGACACCTTTCCCAATGGTACCGATCTCGTCCTCACTTTCAATCTGGGGATTCACCGTGAACTCTCCCCTGGACAGCAGCCCGATATGGGACACCAGCTTATGTATCGGTTCGTTAATCCGTTTGGTAAAGAATGCCGAAAGCACCATACCAATACTGATGCAGGAGGTAAAGATCAGCAGGACAATGAGTATAATCATAAACCGGTTATTTACAATCCTGCTCATTGGAAGTATCTCATAGACCAGAATGCCGCTTTTGGGATTGCGCACATAGGAAACCATGCATTTTGACCCATCTATCTTCATACGCAGAGTATCTTTCCCGGCTTCCCGCTCCAGCAGCATCCGTATAAATGCCTCGTCCTCTCCGTCACGTTTCTCATTTACCCCGGCCACCGGATTTCCTGTCCAGGTGACTACGGCTATTCGGTTCTCATGCTGGGTTTCTTTTAACGCATCCTGGAATAACTTTGCCGAGATGCCCAGGAACACCCAGCCTTCACCGCTATAGGATGACATACTGTTTACCTTTCTTAAAAGGGGCAGTAGTTTTTCATTTTTACCACCCCAAAAAGGGGATTCCACCACATCCAGGGCATACAACTCCGTAGACTTTGCCAGCTCCCCGTCAAACCATTCTGCCTGTCTAAGTGCCTGGGGATCGTTGCTGCTCCCCGGCTCATATCCTGCCTGTACAAACCCATCCTGTTCGTTTAACACCATCAGTTTTGCGATGTATTCCCCATAGCCGGATATGGCGCAGTAATCACTGATTGTCCTGGTGTAATTAATGGCTTCCTTCCGGTTCCCGGCAGATGCATCAAGATCCAGCTTTCCAAGATTCACGGTGCTGCGCTCCGCACAATTCAGAACAATATTCATCATTTCTTCATAGCCCATGCCAAAAAGTCCTGAAAGTCCTTCTACTTCATGTTCCAGTGCAGTCACAGCTATCCCTCTTGCGTTTCTGCTGGATATGATATAACTGCAGATACAGGAAAACAGGGCAATGGTACTGACAACACATAAGTTATAGCGGATAAGGCGGGCTTTAATCGTCTTGCCCAGGATCTGCTCTTTCCAATTTTTTTTCATCTACACCTCTCCTCCGTAACTTCTATGTGACCTATTGTAAAGCATCCACTGATGATTTGTCCATACTGTCCGATTGCTTTTTTTTCTGTGACGCTTTATAATAAATGCACAAGATCCGGTTTTGTCCGCATCTTAGAACGTTTAAGGAGATACCCATGAATTACTTTTCCATGCTAATAAAACCAGCCTCGTCACTTTGCAATATGCGCTGCCGCTATTGTTTTTATTATGATGTCGCCAGCCACCGGGAAACGGCTTCCTACGGTATTATGGCAGAAGATACCGTGGACTGCCTGCTTTCCAAGACCTTTGCCAGTGTCAAGTCCCCGGCATCTGTCAGCTTTACGTTTCAAGGGGGAGAACCTACCATGGCGGGGCTTTCTTATTTTACATATTTTACGGAGCAGGCAGAAAAACTGGTTCCTGCGGGCGTAAAGCTTTCTTACTCGATTCAGACGAACGGCATGGTAATTGATGAAGACTGGTGCCGGTTATTTGTGAAATATCATTTTCTGGTGGGATTGTCCCTGGACGGCCCCCGTGAACTTCACGATTACCAGCGCCTTGGAAGTGACCGCAAGGGCACCTATGATCGGGTCCACCACACTTTAAAGCTTTTTCGCAGGTTCGGTGTGGATTTTAATATTCTGTCCGTTATTACAAAACAGACTGCGAAAAAGCCCCAGACTTTGTTCCAGTTCTATCTGAAAAAGGATTTTAAATTTGTCCAGCTGATTCCCTGCCTGCGCCCACTTGATTCGGACCTCACCGCACCTCATGATCTGGATCCCAGGAGTTATGCAGAATTTATGAAACGCTTCTTTGGGCTGTGGTACGAGCAGTTGAAAAATGGACGCTATATCAGTGTCCGTCAGTTTGACAATCTGGTATGGATGCTTCGCGGACGTCCCGCAGAGCAATGCGGATTAATGGGCTATTGCACGCCTCAGTTTGTTCTGGAAGCGGATGGCAGTGTCTATCCCTGTGATTTTTATGTACTGGATGAATACAAAAGCGGCAATATTCGAACGGACGATTTGGAACAGATTAAAGACAGTCCCGCCACCCGGAAATTTTTAGCCTGTGAAACGGAGGCTTCTCCCTTATGCGAAACCTGTAAGGTGAAATCTATCTGCGGATGCGGCTGTAAACGCTACCGTCCGTTTTATAACGAAATAAAAGATTACTGCCCTTATCAGGACTTTTTGTATGAAGTTTATCCCAAGCTGTATGAGATTGCGAAGACAATGTAAGTAAGAAAGGAGCTTTTCCATGACACTGAAACACATGCGTATCCTGGTTGCGGTCTGCGACTGCGAAGGCGTAACTGCGGCGGCACAAAAGCTTTTTCTTTCCCAGCCCGCCGTCAGCCTGGCTGTCCGGGAGCTGGAAGATTATTATGGTGTCCCCTTATTTGAACGGATCTCCAGAAAAATGTATATCACAGATGCGGGCAGAAAAGCCTACAGTTATGCCACGCATATTGTATCTCTCTTCGACTCACTGGAGACGGAGATGCGGGACTGTGATAATATCGGGACCCTGCGCATCGGCGCAAGCATGACCCTTGGCACTCACTACATGCCGGGACTGGTAAATGATTTCCGGGCAGAATACCCTCACATGAAAACAGAGATCCTGATCAACAGCTCCGATATCCTGGAAGAAAAGATCCTGCAAAACGAACTGGATTTCAGCCTTGTGGAAGGTCCAATCCATTCGGACAGTATCTGCGGGGAATGCCTTTGCGAAGATGAATTATGTATTATCTGCAGTAAACACAATCCACTTGCGCAAAAACCGCTTGCCACCCTGGAGGAGTTTGCCAGTCAGCCGCTTCTCTTGCGGGAAAAGAACAGCGGTACCAGGGAAATCGTAGACAGCAGCCTGCTTCTTAAAAACCTGGTTATCCATCCGGTTTGGGAAAGTACCAGCACCCTGGCACTGATTCATGCGGCAGCCAATGATCTGGGCGTTACCATTGTACCGGCACAATTCGTAGATGACGCCCCTCAGTATCGGGATTCCATTTGTAAGATAAAAGTAGACGGGTTGTCTTTTCTGCGCAAATTCCATATTATTTATCATAAAAATAAATTCTTAACAAGTTCCGCAAAGCATTTTATTGGACTCTGCAAAAATCTGTTTCAGCCAGAAGATGCTGATTAGATGTGCTATGTTCTTTGCCCTTTCCCGGTTATCCAATAGAAAAAACAGACAATACTGATCCATACATATGGATTTCCATACATCTGGACAGTACTTGTCTGTTTTTTCTTAATTCATTTTTATATTTTATAAAAGCGTTGCCAATACATTTCCTGCCGATTCCATTGTCTGGATCACATTTAAATTTTCATAGTCAGAGAAATCCGTTTCTTCGGCAGATCCACGCTTAACACTTTTACCTCAACGATGTCCCCAACGCTTACCACATCCAGCGGATGTTTTACAAATTTTTTGTCGCTCATCTGAGAGATATGCACCAGTCCGTCCTGGTGTACGCCGATATCCACAAAAGCACCGAAGTCAATCACATTTCTGACGGTACCTTTCAGTGCCATTCCCGGCGTGAGGTCTTTCATATCCAGTACGTCACTTCTCAGGATTGGTTTTGGCATTTCGTCACGGGGATCACGTCCCGGTTTTTCCAGTTCTTTTACAATATCCCGTAAGGTAATCTCCCCTACTTCCAGTTCTGACGCAAGCTTTTTGTAATCCCTGACCTTCTTTGATAAGCCTTCCAGTCTGCCTGCCGTAATATCTTCCACACTATATCCCAAGGTCTCAAGAAGCTTTTTCGCCGCATCGTAACTCTCCGGATGAACGCTGGTGGCATCCAGTGGATTCTCACCCCCCGGTATTCTCATAAAACCGGCACACTGCTCAAATGCTTTCGGTCCTAATTTCCCGACTTTTAACAGCTGTCTGCGGTTGGCGAATCTGCCGTTTTCCTCCCGGTAAGCAACGATATTTTTTGCGATTACTTTGGATACGCCGGAAACATATTCTAAGAGGGATGCTGAAGCGGTGTTCAGATCCACTCCAACTTTATTAACGCTGTCTTCCACAACGCCGCCCAGCGCTTCGCTTAATTTTTTCTGGTTCATATCATGCTGGTACTGTCCCACACCGATTGACTTTGGATCAATTTTAACCAGCTCCGCAAGGGGATCCTGGATTCTTCTGGCGATGGATGCCGCACTTCGCTGTCCCACGTCAAAGTTCGGGAACTCTTCGGTAGCCAGTTTGCTTGCAGAATAAACGGAAGCGCCTGCCTCATTTACGATTACATACTGCACCTGTTCATCGATTTCTTTGAATAATTCTACGATGATCATCTCTGATTCACGGGAAGCCGTTCCATTTCCCACAGAGAATAAGGTAATTCCATATTTCTTAATCATTTTTTTCAGGGTATCTTTTGCAGCTTTTATTTTCGCATCAGAAGTGGGTGCCGTAGGATAGATAACTGTGGTATCCAGTACTTTTCCGGTAGGATCTACGACTGCCAGCTTGCAGCCGGTACGAAATGCGGGATCCCATCCAAGGACCGTCTGTCCGGCGATTGGGGGCTGCATAAGCAGCTGTTCCAGATTCTTTCCAAATACGCTGATGGCTCCGTCCTCCGCTTTTTCGGTCATGGCATTTCTGATCTCACGTTCGATAGCCGGTCCAATCAGACGCTTGTAGCTGTCTTCCGCCACTTCTTTTAAGACCGGTACCGTCACGGGATTGTCCCTTATAATTACTTTTTTCTCCAGATACTGCAAAATGCGTTCCTCGGGAGCTTCTATTTTCACATTCAGGAACTTTTCCTTTTCCCCGCGGTTTAATGCAAGGGTTCTGTGCCCTGCTACTTTACAGATGCCTTCTTCATAGTTATAGTACATCTCATAAACAGATTCTGCCTTTTCGTCTTTCGCTGCGGATATTATTCTGCCTTCTTTTTCTGTGATATTTCTTATGTAAATTCGATAGTCTGCTTCATCGGAAATATTTTCTGCGATAATATCCTTTGCCCCTGCAATGGCATCTGCCGCAGTCAGTACTTCCTTCTCCTCCGATATAAATGCCTTTGCTTCTTCTTCCAGAGGCTTTGTAGTCATCTGCAGGATGATAATATTAGCCAGCGGTTCCAAGCCTTTTTCTTTGGCAATAGTAGCTCTTGTTCTTCTCTTGGGACGATACGGGCGGTACAGGTCATCTACCACTACCAGAGTCTCTGCAGCAAGTATCTGCTTCTTTAATTCTTCCGTCAGCTTTCCCTGTTCCTGGATGCTGGATAATACCTGCTGTTTTTTCTCTTCCAGATTCCGCAGGTATGTCAGCCGTTCAAACAGCTTACGAAGTACTTCATCATTTAAAGATCCGGTTACTTCCTTACGATACCTTGAAATAAAAGGAATGGTGTTTCCTTCATCTATTAATTTTACGGCAGCTTCCACCTGCCATAAATCTACGGTCAGCTCTCTGGCCAAACTTTTGTTAATGTCCATATTTGTCTCCTTAGCTATCTGTATTGGTATAATTCCCAATTGTTTTTTATTCTTTGGCTATTATACTTCAAAACCCGGAAGCGGGCAAGGAATTTCTTGTGTTTCAATTTTTGATATGTTATTATAATACAGAATATCAAATGCGAAGGAGCGTTTATTATGGATTACGAAAATTACAATCATCAGGGGACTCCCCCTAATAATTACGGTACCCCGCCAAATAATTACGGGCAGAACCCTCCTCCCGGCAGTTATGGTCCAGGTCCCGAATCAAATTCATTTTCAACCGCAGCTATGATTCTTGGAATTGTTTCCCTTGTATCATCCTGCTGCCTGTATATTTCTATTCCGGTAGGCGCGATAGGCATCATTTTAGCCCTCCTGTCAAAAGGCGGTTCTTCCAGAATGAACTCCCGCAGTAAAACGGGACTTGGAATATCCATTGCCGGAATCTGCATCAGCTTTGTTATGATTATTGCGGTTTTGGTGAGCGACACTTATTTGGGCAACACACAAAAATTGTATCAGGATTATTTAGAGTATTATTATGGAAATGATGGTTCTTCCGGTGGTTCTTCCGGCGGACAGTCCCAGCAGCCAGACCAGAATTCACAAGACCTGGAAGACTATTTTAATAAATATTTTAACGGGGGAGGCGGAAACGGCAACGACAATATGCCAAAGATCAGAGAAAATCCCAAATCCAACGTTCCGTCAGTCCCAAATGATGCCATATAAGCATCCGGGACTTATGGAATCATAGGATATTTCCAAATGATGAGAACAGCATTTTTCACGATAAAGTTTAGTATAATAATGATAACTGCAAGATGGATATACCGGTCCCTGTAGTACATACCCACTTTGAACCGTCCCTTGGAAAGGAGTTCTATCGTATTGGAAATCATGAACCACAGGTATAATCCCCCACCATACAGGACTACCGGATGGTAATACAGCGATTTCAGAAAATGGCCATCCATTAAGAACGTAAACGCGCGGGTCCCGCCGCATCCGGGACAGTAAAGCCCTGTATATTTATGTACCAGGCAGGGCAGCAAAAAGGATCCCGCCGATATGTGTGATACTTTAACCAGGATATAAAGAATACTTCCCAGTATGAGAAATATCCAGCCGATTTTATATAAGCTTTTTCTTTCGCTTTCCTTTTTCAAGGCAGCACCTCCGGTCTAGAGCGTTTAGGAAATGCTCTGAACTTTGTAAAGTTAAGTTTTGCTGTTCCAGTATAACATAGGACCAAAAAAGTTGCAAAATTTTTCAGCACCCGTTCGCTGAGATTAGACAAATATATTGTAGTAGATAGGAGTATACAAAATGAAACGTTCATCTTCCGAACTAAAAAGTATAGCAAAAGGAAAACTCCTTGGTAATTATTCCATACCAATGGGCGCCGTGATCATTTTCTTTGTGATTACTTTTATAATTACTTTTTTCAGTACTTTTACTTTTTTCAGAACGATAACAACATTTGGATTCGTTGTCAGTTCACTCTGTGAATTTATCGTTTCCATCCTTTTAGGCGTTCTTTCAGCCGGAATGTCCAGCCTGTTTTTGAATTTCTGCAGAAATAAAGAATATAAAATCGGGGATATCCTGTATGGTTTCCGGAATTATCCGGATCATGTGATTGGCATTATTATCCTGTTATTTCTTATGGTTCTGGCATGTTTCCTGCCGGTCATCATACTGGGGGCATTGAGCAAGGCTGTGGATCTTCTGCTCTTTGACCTGCTGCTGATCCTGTTTGAGATTATCGGAGTGGTTATCTCGATTATATTAATGCTGACCTATTCCCAGTCAGTATATCTATATATTGATGATCCACACATGAAAGTGATGGATGCCCTGCGGGAAAGCAAAGAAATGATGCGAGGCAACAAAGGCCGCCTGTTTTATCTGGTCATCAGCTTCTTCGGGCTTATCCTGCTCAGCGTTCTTTCCTGTTATATCGGCATGCTTTGGATCGGACCTTATATGAATACCACACTTACCTTATTTTATATGGACCTGCGGGGTGAACTTCCTCCGGCAGAAATGCATTAAAGTCTGAATGTACAAAAAAAGAGCAGAAAAATCTGCTCTTTTTTATTGTAATCTTCACTTATCGCGGTCTTTACAGAAGCTGTCCTTTAAACCTCAGACAACCCAAATGCTTCATGGCAGGCACGGAGTGCTTTTTCGCCATCCTCCTGATCTACCAGTACGGTCACCCGGATTTCTGAAGTTGATATCATGTTAATATTAACTCTGGCATTATACAGTGCTTCGAACATCTTTGCAGCAACTCCCGGATTTGACATCATCCCGGCGCCGACAATTGACATCTTTGCAACTTCTTTCTGGCAGGTAATTTCTTTTGCCGTAATACGGTTTTTATTGTCCTTCAGAATGGCTATTGTCTCATCTGCTTCATCTTCATCTACCGTGAAACTAATATCCTTTGTTCCCTCACGTCCGATAGACTGCAGAATAATATCTACGTTTATATGTTTCTTTGCCAATGTATCAAATAATTTAAAAGCGATACCCGGTTCGTCCTTTAACCCCATTACTGAAATTCTTGCAGCATTTTTATCCAAAGCAACACCGCTTACCAACATTCTCTCCACGCTAACTTCCTCCTTAACCACAGTTCCTTCTGAATCATTTAAGCTTGAACGCACTACCAGTGTTACTCCATATTTTTTAGCCATTTCCACGGAACGGTTATGAAGTACGCCGGCGCCCAGTGTTGCCAGATCTAACATTTCATCATATGTAATTTCTTTCATCTTTCTGGCATCTTTTACGATACGGGGGTCTGCTGTATATACACCATCCACATCCGTATAAATCTCACAGGTATCTGCGTGGAGCACTGCTGCCAGCGCCACAGCCGTGGTATCTGATCCGCCGCGTCCCAGGGTGGTATAATCATCATACTTATTGATTCCCTGAAAACCTGTTACGATAACAATCTTGCGGCTTTCCAGTTCATGTCTGATACGTTCCGTATCAATGTTCTTAAGCCTGGCATTTCCATAAGCAGATGTGGTCTTCATTCCAATCTGGAATGCATTTAAAGAAATTGCCGGAACGCCTAAAGCGTCCATCGCCATAGCCATAAGGGAAACAGAAGTCTGTTCTCCTACAGTCAGAAGCATATCCATTTCTCTTTTTGAAGCTCTTGGATTAATATCTTTCGCCTTGGCAAGCAATTCATCCGTTGTCTTACCCATAGCGGAAAGAACGACTACCACGTCATTCCCTTTTTGATGTTCTTCAATACATCTTCTTGCAACACTTAGAATTCGTTCTTTGCTGCCTACAGAAGTACCGCCAAATTTTTTCACTACTAACATATTTTTCTCCTGCGTCTACATTTACTTTTGAGCGTGTTATTTATAAACAGGCTCCGGGCTTCCCGGGAAATTCAAAATTACCGGATAAGCCAATTCGCTTTATTTAGAGAACAAATATTCCATCATCAGGTGCCCCCTGGCAATGTCGTTTCCACTATCCTTTGCTTCTGCCTCATTATAATGCCATGTCTCCTGACACGGTGCAGTACTGTCATACAGCAGGTACGGCACAGGATCAGAGGTATGTGTACGAACGCAGATCGGCGTAGGATGGTCAGGAAGCACCAGCATACGGTAATCTGCACCAGCTGCATCCATTTGTTCCTTTACGTATTTTATCACACGTTCATCTAAAAATTCAATAGCCTGAACCTTTTTTTCTACACTTCCCTGATGTCCCATCTCATCGGGTGCCTCAACATGTATATATACAAAGTCGTAACCGTCTTTTAGCAGTGCATCTGCTGCAGCCTGCGCCTTGCCCTCATAGTTGGTATGCAGTCCGCCATTGGCACCTTCTACCGTGATATTATCCATGCCGGCTCCCACTGCAATTCCCTTGAGCAGATCCACAGCTGAGATCATAACACCCTTTTTATGGAATTTTTCCTCAAAGGAGGACAGTGCAGGTTTGGTTCCTGCTCCCCAGAACCAGCAGCTGTTCGCAGGATTCTTTCCCTGTTTTCTCCGCTCGATATTAATGGGATGATTTACCAGAATGTCGTAACTCTTCTTCTGCATTTGCGCCAGTACGCTGTCTTCCGGCAGATACTTTCCGATTACCTGGCCCAGAACATCGTGGGGAGGCGTAAGTGAGACTACTTTCCCCTGGTTCCAGATCAGGCAGTGGCGGTAACTGGTTCCCACATAGAATTTATAAATATCATTTTCCAGTTCCTGACGCACTGCGTTTAATAAAACGGCTGAATCTTCCGTACTGATTTCACCGGAACTGTGATCAATAATTGTTTTTTCTTCATAAGGCTCCTCTTCGGAAAGGGTTACCAGATTACAGCGGAGGGCTACATCCGTGGCCTGCATCGGTACTCCGATACTGAGAGCTTCCAGCGGAGATCTGCCGGTATAATATTCTTTTGGATCGTATCCCATTACGGAGAGGTTCGCCGTATCACTTCCAGGGCTCATTCCCTGGGGAATTGTATGGACCATGCCGATCTCTGATACCTTCGCCAGAGCATCCATTGCAGGAGTTTTTGCATATGCAAGCGGCGTCTTACCGCCTAACTGTTCAATTGGTTCATCTGCCATTCCATCGCCTAAGACTACTATATATTTCATTTTATCACCTATGAATGCTGCAGCCGTACTGCAGCAGCGCCGCATCAGAAGGTTGAAAGCATCATTGCGGCTTTCCTCTCTGCTTTTTCTATTTTCTTTCAACCTTTTTGTTTCAAATAATTTATGATTTAAAAACAAACAGCAATACAGCCCTGCACCTTTGGCGGATGACACTCATACCCTCTGGGAGGATATTCCCGGTCATTTGCCCTTAAATGCAGCGCTGTAAGCTTATCTCATTCTGATTCTGTTAATTACCGTTCCCAGTTTCGCTGCCTTTGCACTGTATTCTGCTTCGGACAGGATCTCTGTAGTAAATCCAAATTCACCTTCTACTCCGGGAACTGTTACTGGTTTCACGGTTCCAAAGATTTCTTCAATTCTGGCGAGATCATCCTGCTGGTTTCCTTTTACACGGACAAAGAATTTTCTCTGGGAATTGCTGATGTCTGTCAGTTCCAGCTTATGGCTGCTCCAGAATGACATAATGCTTCTGTGTAAATGCTTTGCTGCATCTACTACGTCAGATACTACTGCACTTGCCGTAGGAAGTTTACCTGCACCGCTTCCATAGAACATTGCATCTCCCAATACGTTTCCATGTACAAATATGGCATTAAATACGCCGTTTACACTGAACAGCGGGTCTGTTGGTCCCAGCAGTACCGGAGCCACCATGGCATAAAAGCTCTCTCCAACTTTTTTACTGAATGCCAGTAATTTAATGGTCTTGCCAAGGGCTTTTGCATATTTGATATCCGTTGCTGTGATTTTCGTGATTCCTTCCGTATAGATATCTTCAAAGTCAACCTGTTTGCCAAATGCAAGGGAAGATAATATAGCGATCTTACGGCAGGCATCATGACCTTCCACGTCTGCTTCCGGATTGCGTTCCGCATACCCCATTTCCTGGGCCTCTTTTAAAACATCTTCAAATTCAGAACCCTCTTCAATCATTTTTGTCATAATGAAGTTGGTAGTTCCATTTAAAATACCTGTGATTTCATCAATCTCATCTGCTGTAAGAGAAGAATTTAACGGACGGATAATGGGAATACCGCCGCCGCAGCTGGCTTCAAACAAGAAGTTGATATTCCGTTCTCTTGCAATATCCAAAAGCTCTGCACCATGTTTTGCCACTAATTCTTTATTGGATGTACACACACTTTTGCCGCTTAATAATGCCCGCTTTACAAATGTATACGCCGGTTCTACGCCACCCATTACCTCAACAATTATATTGATTTCAGGGTCGTTCACCACTACCTCGTAATCATGTACGATTTTATCCTGTATCGGATCTCCCGGAAAATCCCTTAAATCCAAAACATATTTAATATTAATCTCTTCCCCGGCTTTTTTATTGATGCTGCTGTGGTTGGTGTTAATCACCTCCACTACGCCTGAACCTACGGTACCGTAACCTAACACTGCTATCTGAATCATGACTTCCTCCTATCTGCATTCTCTATGATGCAATTAAACCTATTTATATGTAGTTTACTCTCTTCCTAATATTTTCAAATAATGCACACCTATTTTATTTTCTATTTCTTCTACCATCTTGGATACATCATCCGTAGTGGGTAAAATATCTACGCTTAAAGTAAGCGATGCCACTCCGTTGATGGGGATACTCTGATGGATCGTAAGAATGTTGGCGCCGAACTGGGCAACTATTTTCAATACATCTGAAAGAAGACCCGGCTCATCATCCATCTGTATTACAAAGGTAATGGTCTTTCCTTTGGCATTATCGTGAAATGGAAATATATCATCTTTATATTTATAGAACGAACTTCTGCTAATGCCTACCCGGTCTGTTGCCTCCTGAACCGTTTCCACTCGTTCCGACTCTAATAACCGCTTCGCTTCCACTACTTTTAATAACACTTCCGGAACCGCCTTCTGCTTAACCACAAAATACTGACTTTTTTCCGACATTGGAACCTCCTCGTGTTTGCTTCACAAATACATTTGTATTCACAAGGAAGATACTAACATATTTAGATTAGAAGTGCAATAGTTTTTTCTAATTTACCTCCCAGTGAAGCGTATTCCATCACAAATTCTTCATACTTTTCTTCAGGTTAATTTCAGCATTAGATTGTATGATTACAACGAATGAATTCCGTACCTGTTCACCTGCAGATACCAGAAAGGATGATTGTATGAAAAATAAATTAATTACCCTGTTATTATGTGTTACCGTTTCCTGTACCCTGTTAGGAGGCTGCCAGACTTCTTCCGGCAGTACCCAGAATAGTTCCACCAGCAGTTCATCCAGTGTGGAATCCGATGACAAAACCTCTGACAGCACCCAGAGCGAAAATACACAAGATGACAATGCTATAACCGGTCAGGTTACCGCCATAGATGGGAATACCATAACACTTGCACTGGGAGAACGGGCATCCAGACCTGACGGAGACTTCACACCACCGGAAAATGGGGAAAAACCATCCGCTCCAGACGGCAGTGATACCCTGCAAACAGGAGATAGTGATGAAACCGCCGCTTCGGATGAGGATGCCGCTGCTTCAGCTTCCGGTGATAATGAAGGTACTTCAGCCTCCAATGACAACAGCGGCACGCCTCCTTCCGGGGATAACGGCGGTACTCCTCCTTCCGGGGACAACGACGGCACGCCTCCTTCCGGGGACAACGACGGCACGCCTCCTTCCGGTGGCGGAATGGGTCCCGGCGGTTTAACGCTGACCGGCGAAGAAAAGGAAATTACCATTGATGATGATACGAAGATCACCAAAGACAGTATGGGGCAGAGCAGTGATGCAACTGTGGAAGATATCACGGAAGGATCGATTCTAACGGTGGTTATGGATGGAGATACCGTTGTTTCCGTTACGATCTCGGCCTTTGGCGGCGGCAACGGCGGCGGTCCTGACGGTAATGGCGGCGGCCCTGGAGGCGGCATGAACGGCGGCACAGAAGAAGCTCCCGAGCTGAACGGTTCCAAAACAATTGACGGTACGGAGGAAACGGCTTCGGGTGATACGGTTTCCTCCACAACTGCTGATGAAAATACCATTTTAGTTAAAAATGGCGGCTCTCTCACACTGGAGAATGGAACCCTGGATAAAACCGGGGACAGCTCCAATGCGGATCAAAGTAATTTTTACGCACTGAATGCCATTTTCGCAGTAACACAAGGCAGTACCGCCACTATTTCCAACACGACTCTGACTTCCGATGCAGAAGGCTCCAATGCTATTTTTGCAACCGGTGAAAATGCTTCTGTCACGGTTGATACCGTAACCATCCATACCAAAGGGGATTCTTCCAGAGGGCTGGACGCCACTTATAATGGTACCATTACCGCAGCAAATGTAGATATTACGACGGAGGGAGCGCACTGCGCTCCTGTTGCAACAGACCGTGGGGAAGGCACCATTACGGTAGATGGAGGAACCTTGTCTGCCTCCGGTGACGGCAGTCCCTGTATTTATTCAACAGGTAATATTACCGCCTCCAATCTAACCGGAACTGCCACAGGGAGTCAGGCAGCCGTGGTGGAAGGCAAGAATTCCATAACGCTTAATAACTGTGACCTGACCGGCGCAGGAGAAAACGGAATCATGCTCTATCAGAGTACATCCGGGGATGCAGCTGAAGGAACAGCATCTCTTCATGCTTCGGATTCTGAACTTTCCAGCACCTCTGAAGGTCCTTTCTTCTATATTACCAATACCCAGGCGGAAGCCACCCTGCAAAACACTGCTTTAGACTATTCCAGCGGTATCCTGGTGAACGCTGCCGGAAACGACACAAATAACTGGGGGACACCCGGTTCCAACGGCGGAACCTTTCAGTTAACCGGCATAAAGCAGACCTTTGAAGGAGATATCATCTGTGATTCCATCAGCACAGTCAGCGTCAGCCTTACGGATTCCTCTGTATTAAAAGGGGCTGTAAACGAAGAAAATACGGCAAAAGAAATCAATCTCTCTCTGGATTCCACCTCTACCTGGGAAGTTACCAAAACTTCTTATCTGACTACTCTTACCAATGATGATACTTCCTGCAGCAATATCATCTCCAACGGCAATACCATCTACTATGACTCTTCCCAGGAAGCAAACAAATGGTTAAATAACGAAACGATTTCTCTGGAAGATGGCGGAAGTATTGCCCCCATGGCATAAGGTGGTGAGCGGGGATCTATTTCCCCTTTCTCACTTGACTTCCCCCCTGTATAGTGCTAAAATAAATATCCTTTCTACTAAAAAGCAGCCGCTCACGTCTGCTTTTTCTTAAAAGTAAATATTTACCACAACGGGTTCCCTTGGCAAAATCCAAGGGGAAATGGGTCTGTACCCCAGACTCTGTCGCTTGGCAAGATATTTGAAGTAACATATTAACTGTTGTTTCCAAAATATTACTACCAGGAGGTTACCATGATTCAAGTGGAACACTTATGCAAGACCTTTCGGGTCTCAAATCGAAATGCAGGGCTTACAGCTGCCCTGAAGGCTTTGTTTCACCGGCAATACCGTGAAATCAAAGCTTTGAATGATATCTCTTTTACAATCCCAGATGGAGAAATGGTGGGCTATATTGGTCCCAATGGTGCCGGCAAAAGCAGCACGATTAAAATTTTAAGCGGAATTCTAAATCCCGACAGCGGAACCTGTCTGATAAACGGACGAGTCCCTTTTCAGGAACGAAAAGCCCATGTGAAAGAAATCGGAGTGGTCTTCGGTCAGCGCTCCCAGCTTTGGTGGGATGTACCTGTCATTGATTCTTTTGAATTGCTCAAAGATATCTACAAGATCCCTCAAAACGATTACCGGAATATGAAGGAGGAACTGATTTTCCTTCTGAATCTGGAGGATATTATCAAAACCCCTGCCAGACAGCTCTCTCTGGGTCAGCGAATGCGCTGTGAAATTGCTGCCTCTCTTTTACATAATCCCAGGATTCTGTTTTTAGACGAGCCAACCATCGGGCTGGATGCCGTTTCCAAGATTGCCGTTCGTAATTTTATTCTGGATCTGAATAAAAAACACAATACAACCATTATTCTGACCACACACGATATGCAGGATATTGAAGCACTTACAAACCGCATTATGCTGATCGGCAAAGGACGCCTTCTCATGGATGGCTCCCTTGAGGAATTCAAGAACAGGGCTATGGAAAATGAAAGCCTGGATGAACTTGTTGCCCGCATCTACCGGCAGTACGAAATATAGGAGGTACTCCATGAAACAATACCTCTCTTTTTTTCGCATGCGCTTTATCACCGGGCTTCAGTACCGTACCGCCGCTCTAGCAGGTGTATCCACACAGTTTATCTGGGGCGCCATGGAAATTCTGCTATTTCAGGCATTTTATCAGGCAGATGCAAATGCCTTCCCCATGTCTTTTCAGGCGCTGACTTCCTATGTATGGCTGCAGCAGGCCTTTTTAGCCCTGTATATGTTCTGGTTCTGGGACAACGATATATTCGATTCCATTACCAATGGCAATGTCTCTTATGAACTCTGCCGTCCTGTGGACCTGTACACCATGTGGTTTACAAAAAACCTGGCGTCCCGGCTATCCAAAGCTGTCCTGCGCTGCTTCCCTATACTGATTCTGGCATCCCTCCTTCCCGCACCGTATGGCATCACACTGCCGCCGGATCCGGAAACGGCACTGCTGTTTCTGCTTTCTATGGCACTTGGACTGGGTGTGGTAGTTTCGCTGTCCATGGTCATATATACAATTGCATTTTATACCATATCTTCACAGGGCATCCGGATGATTACCACCTCCCTGGCGGAATTTCTCTCCGGAGCAGTTATCCCTCTGCCTTTTTTGCCGGACAAGATTTCTTATATTGTGGAGCTGCTGCCCTTTGCTTCCATACAGAATGCCCCGCTGCGTATTTACAGCGGAGACATTGCCGGGAGTGCACTTTGCCGGGCAATTGCTTTACAGGTATTCTGGCTGATACTGTTAACCACAGCCGGTAAGCTGCTGATGTACAAAGCATTAAAGCAAGTAGTTGTCCAGGGCGGTTGAAAGGAGAAATGATATGAAACTATACATGCATTACCTATCCATACACCTGCGGAGTATGATGGAATACAAAGTATCCTTTCTGCTTACCGTACTCGGGCAGTTTCTGGTTTCCTTCAATGTCTTCCTGGGTGTTTATTTTATGCTGCAGCGCTTCCATCAGATCAACGGATACTCGTACAGTGAAGTCCTTTTATGCTTTGCCATTGTACTGATGTCATTTACCCTTGCGGAATGTTTCTTCCGGGGATTTGACACCTTCGCCTCTATGATTGGCAACGGGGAGTTTGACCGCATCCTGGTGCGCCCGGGCGGCGCCATCTTCCAGGTACTTGCAAGCAAAATAGAATTAACCCGCATCGGACGCCTTTTACAGGCAGTTGTAATGCTGGTCTATGGCATTGCCAATATCGACCTGCACTGGACCTTTCTGCGGGTTCTTACGCTGATTCTGATGATTTTGGGCGGAGTGGCAACCTTTGCCGGATTATTTATACTCTATGCCGGACTTTGCTTTTTTACACTGGAAGGGCTTGAATTCATGAATATTTTTACCGACGGCGCCAGAGAATACGGAAAATACCCCGTAGCCGTCTACGGGAAAACAGTGCTTACCATCTGCACCTATATCGTACCTTTTGCACTTTTCCAGTACTATCCCTTTCTCTATCTGATCCGGCAGAATATACCGGCGTATTACTGCTTTCTGCCAGTGTTAACCGTACTTTTTCTGATTCCCTGCCTCTTTGTATGGAATCTTGGCATGAGAAAATATAAATCAACCGGCTCCTGATGCAGATCTCTCAGCGGGATAAAAAGAGACTATTGCGATAGTGGAAATCCATGCGCCTGCATGGAAGCTTCCCTGTTGCAATAGTCTCTTCTTATCTGATTATGATCTGTAGCTTAAAATCCTCTGCCGCCTCCGCCAAAGGTTCCTCCTCCGCTTGAGGTGTGGGTTGATGACATACTTCCGCCCCCGCCGCCGGATCCTCCGGAATCATCATTCTTTGGAATATGCCTCTGGGTAACGACCTGATTGGTAAAATGATCTGACTGGTTCGTTAAGTTCAGTCTGCCCTTTTGTTTGTAAGGATATGTATAACTTCCCCATTTCAGTTTGTATTTCCCCACCGTAAAGCCGCAGACTGCACCTCCTAAAAGCAGCGCTGCTCCTACTGCAATCGCCCAGTCAATAGGGCGCAGGCTGAGATATTTTGTAATCTCTCCCGTTTCCTCATTCAGCGTGTACTGATCTGCGGGAACACCTTTATCGATAAAATTTTGCGTTGCATCCATCATACTGTTCAGACATTTATAGTACTCACCCGCTTTGATATAGGGATAGGCGGTGTCCAGTACACTTTCTATCCGATCCTTAGTCATATAGTAGATCATATCATGTGCCGTTGAAATATAAATTTCCCGGTTATCCATATCAATTAAAAATGTGGCTCCGCCTTTGGCTTCTCCATCTTCATAGAATCCATGATCCATGTAGAAATCATCTGCATATTCTTTTGCTGATTTTCCCTGGGCATCATTTGTAGTTACTACCACAAAATTCATTTTATATGTTTCCCGCAGTATATCTGCCCTCTGCGCCAGATCTGCAGCCTGATTCGGGTTAAGAAGCCCGGCATCATCAAATACCTGGCTGCCGGTTGATGCAAATGCCCCCATTCCAGTTGTCATCAGAAGCAGATACAAAAGGCATAGCCACAGCAGAATCTTTTTCCCTTTTACCATATGAAATACCCTCCTAACAATAATAGTAAGAATACCGGTATTGCAATGGCTGCAAACATCATCGCCACCTTCTTATAGTCAATGGGAAGCTCGCCGCATATATTTTTTGTCTGCCCATTCATGGCATAGTAGTATATCTTATCGTCTTTGCCTTTATAGGTAAGCACCCAGACAGGGAGCAAAATATATTTCCAGTGTTCAGACGGCGTATCCAGGGCAAGGTTCGATGATTTTACCGTAGTATAGCCGCTTATGCTGTCTTTTAGAATACTTTTGGAATAATCGCTGATCTCTCTTCGAACCTCGTCTTCAAAGTCTCGTTTCTCCATATCCCTTTTTTCCGCCTGAAACCCGGATAAATAGCCCATAGAGAACTTTTGCAGGTCATTCAGCATAAATGGCTGTACCCCTTCAACAAGCTTCCGGTTTACCTTATTTAATGCATTCTTCGTTAGTTCCTCAAAATGCAGGCTGCCTTCCCGCTGGACATTGTAGAACCTGGTCTCCGTAAATTCAGTATCGCCGATGCGGTAAATACGCACATTTGTAGCCGCGGCATCCATATGCCCCATCACATCACATTCAAACATCCAGAATGGAAAATACACCCCGGAAATTTTTTCAATCTGATCTTTATTAAAAAAAGCTTTCGGAACAAACCTTTTCTTCTTCATATATGCCAGAAAATGGGACACCGCTTCTTTCTTATCCACCTTAAACGGTATAATCTGATCCGGTTTATAATCACCGGAGAGTTTTCCTTCCAGAACTACCGGATTGTGGCAATAGTAACAGAATGTTGCCGCTGTGGTTTCATCTGTTATGATCTGCGCACCGCAGCTTGGACAGGAATAGACAAGCCCATCACGGCTCTCCTGTTCCGCACTCTGCTCACCGGAGGATTCCTTCTCTTCCTGCTGATGCAGAACCTCTTCCGTAAATTCTGAAAGGCAATATTCACATTTGTACTTTTGGGTCTTGGGATCAAAGCGAAGATCCCCACCGCAGTTTGGACATTTGTAGCTTACAACTGCCATGCATTACCTCCTGATTATGGGCGCGGTTTTCCGCATTCCGAGCAGAATTTCCCAGTATTTTTTACTCCGCATCCGCATGTCCAGTCTGCCGATACCGGTCTTGCATTCCCGCAGTTTGAACAGAATTTTCCTGTATTGGAAGCTCCGCAGCTGCATACCCAGCCCTGTGTCTGTTCCGGCTTTGCTTTTCCGCAATTGGAGCAGAATTTTCCGCTGTTGGAAGTTCCGCACTGACAGTTCCAGCTGCCTGCGCCGTCTGCTGATGCCTGGTTATTTCCCTGGTTAGCTGCATTGCCTGCACCCGGGGCATTTCCTGTACTTGAGGCTGCATTTGCTGCGTTTCTGGCTTCCTGGTTCATCTGCATCTGCTGCATATTATTAGCCGAAGCAGTTCCCATAAAGTTACCTGCATTCTGCATCCCCATGCCCATTCCCATAAAACCAGCCATACTGCCGTTCGGGTTTGAACCGGCTGCTTCCAGACCGTGGGCAATCGCTCCCTGGACATATCCCTCCCGGATAGACGGATCTCCAAGCATCGCTCCCTGATTCCTCATATTGATTAATTTCTGGGATTCTTCATCATAGGAAATGCTTGCAATTCCTACCGACTGAATCTCCATTCCACGCATCTGGCGCCAGTCTTCATCCAGAGTCTGCGCCATATATTTTCCCAGTTCCCTTGCTTTAGAAGATACAAAAGAAATCCTCGTACCGTCCGCAGACATCTGGTTAATGGATGTCTGGAGAGCTTCTAAGAATTCGGAGAGATACTGCTCGTTGATTTCACTGACTTCTACCTGGCCGCTGTTTCTGGGCACTGCTTCTGCATAAAACAGGAGCGGATCCGTAATTTTAATGGAGTACGTTCCATGTGCCCGCAGGAAAAGTTCTGCATTATAAAAATTATCAAAATAGTTAATGGGATTTCTGGTACCAAACCGGATTCCCTTAATCTCCTGGAGATTGATAAAATATACCTTTTGGGCTGTTGGAGTCACACCACCGAATTTAAACCGGGAAAAGGTCTCCCTTACCGCATCTTCCAGCTCTCCGTTAAATAAAGAGGGCATGGATGAATTATTAACGGTATAGTAGCCCGGCTCAGCCGTGTAATCAATAATTCTGCCGCCATCCACCAGAAGCATGAACTGATTGTCATACACGTGGATTACAGAACCATTTGAAATGGTATCGGAACTGCTTTTGGTATTAGAGCCGGTACGCATCTTCACACCACGGGTCAGAAGCGTCTGGTCTCCCATATCTTCCGGCTCAATTACTTCCAGCCACTGATCTGCTAATGAACTTCCAATTGCACCTGTTGCTGCTTTTATAATTCCCATATATTGTCCTCCTGTTATTAATCTTCTGTTTTTTGCACACAAGCGGAGGTATCCCCTCCGCTTATCCACTACCTGCTATTCATTTTCTGCTTCTTTTGTTCCCAGCGCCAGCCACTTCAGGTAAGCATTGATAAAGATATCAATACCTCCGTCCATTACGCTGTCCACATTGCCTGATTCCGCATTGGTGCGGTGGTCTTTGACCATGGTATATGGCTGCATAACATAGGAACGGATCTGGTTGCCCCAGCCGATTTCCTTCACTTCACCACGGATATCGGATACTTTTTCCGCATTTTCCTGCTGTTTCAGCAGATACAGCTTTGCTTTTAACATTTGCATTGCTTTATCTTTATTCATGTGCTGAGACCGTTCATTCTGGCACTGCACCACGATGTTGGTGGGAAGATGGGTAATACGGATAGCTGAGGAGGTTTTGTTGATATGCTGGCCTCCTGCACCGCTGGAGCGGTAGGTGTCAATCCTTAAGTCCTCATCCCGGATCTCAATATCGATATCTTCTTCAATATCCGGCATAACATCACAGGATACAAAGGAGGTCTGGCGTTTTCCCGCCGCATTAAACGGTGAAATACGCACCAGCCTGTGCACACCTTTTTCCGACTTCAGATACCCAAATGCGTTCTCACCTTTTACTTCAAAGGTAACCGATTTGATGCCGGCTTCTTCTCCATCCAGATAATCCAGGACTTCTACCTGAAAACCTTTCCGGTCTGCCCATCTGTTGTACATACGGTAGAGCATGCTTGCCCAGTCACAGGACTCGGTACCGCCTGCACCTGCATGGAGTGTCATTATTGCATGATCTCTGTCATACTCACCCGCCAGCAAGGTCTTGATCCGGATATTTTCCAGAGATGCCGTAAAGTCATTCAGTGTTTCTTCTATTTCCGGAATCAGCGAGGCATCATTTTCCTCATATGCCATTTCCAGAAGGGTTTCTATTTCTTCATACTGGTCATTCAGTTTTCGGTATATTTCAATATCATCCTTTAAACTGCTGAGCGTTTTCATATATTCCTGTGACTTTTCGGGCTGATCCCAAAAGTCAGGTTCTTCCATCTTACGCTCTAATTCCTGAATCCGCTTTTCCTTGTTAGCCAGGTCAAAGTGAATCCCTCACTTCCACTAATGGTTTCGCATACGTACCTAACGTATATTTAAATTGATCTAATTCTACCACAGCTTCACCTTCTCTCAATTAATTATTTGATTTATTTACAAAAAGGCCGTTTTATGCAAACGACCCTTTTTGTTCTATATTTATTACCCTGCACATTGCAGTTCCAAGCTTATGCTCTTCTTCCGCAGCACTGTTTGTATTTCTTGCCGCTTCCGCATGGACACGGATCATTTGGATAAACTTTTTCAGAAGTACGTCTTACCGGGCCTTTTACTTCAGAGTCATCTTTGTTGGTTCCGGTAACCTTGGCAACTTCTTCACGTTCTACCTTCTGCTCAATGCGGACATGGTATAACAGACGGAGTGTATCTTCCTGGATTCCTGCGGACATGGTGTCAAACATCTCGTATCCACTCATCTTGTATTCAACCAGCGGGTCTTTCTGTCCATAAGCCTGGAGTCCGATACCCTGACGCAGCTGATCCATATCATCGATATGATCCATCCACTTGCGGTCGATTACTTTCAGAAGAATTACTCGCTCCAGTTCACGTAGCTGTTCCGGTTCCGGGAATTCTGCTTCCTTTGTCTCGTACAGCTTCACCGCTTTTTCCTTTAAATTCTGCTTCAGCTGATTCTTCTTTATTTTCTTAATATCCTCTTTTGTAACTGGCTGCAGAGGAATAATCGGATTCAGCAGGGAATTCAATTCATTTAAATCCCATTCTTCATTATCCGCATCATCCGCGATACACATATCAACGGTATTGTCCACAATATCGGTAATCATCTTATAGATGGAATCCCGCATGCTCTCTCCGTCCAGAACCCTTCTTCTCTCCTTGTAAATAATTTCACGCTGCTCATTATTTACCTGGTCATATTCTAACAGGTTCTTACGGATTCCATAGTTGTTGCTCTCGATCTTCTTCTGTGCTTTTTCAATTGCAGAAGAAAGCATCTTGTGTTCGATCTGCTCATTTTCAGATACACCCAGGGATTTAAATATGCCCATGAGACGTTCTGAACCAAACAGACGCATCAGATCATCTTCCAGAGAAATGAAGAATCTGGATTCACCGGGATCTCCCTGACGACCGGAACGTCCGCGCAGCTGATTATCAATACGTCTGGACTCATGACGTTCGGTACCGATAATCTTCAAACCGCCTGCTGCTTTGGAATCATCATCCAGCTTAATATCCGTACCACGGCCTGCCATGTTGGTTGCAATGGTAACTGCACCATGTACACCTGCCTCAGCAACGATCTCAGCCTCTAACTCATGGAATTTCGCATTCAGGACTTTATGCTGGATTCCGCGCTTCTTCAGCATACCGCTGATTAATTCGGAAGTCTCGATGGTGATCGTACCAACCAGTACAGGTTGTCCCTTTGCATGGGCTTCTTCAATAGAATCCACAACTGCATGGAATTTTTCCTTTTTGGTCATGTACACGGCATCGTCAGCATCCTTACGTGCTACCGGTCTGTTGGTCGGTATCTCAATAACATCCATTCCATAGATATCACGGAATTCCTTTTCCTCTGTCAAAGCGGTACCGGTCATACCGGATTTCTTTGTATATTTATTGAAAAAGTTCTGGAAAGTGATCGTAGCAAGGGTCTTGCTTTCTCTCTTTACCTTCACATGTTCTTTTGCTTCAATTGCCTGATGCAGTCCATCGGAATATCTTCTGCCCGGCATGATACGTCCTGTAAATTCATCTACAATCAGTACCTCATCATCTTTTACCACGTAATCCTGATCACGGAACATCAGATTGTGGGCACGCAGTGCCAGGTTGATATTGTGCTGGATCTCCAGATTATCCGGATCAGCCAGGTTCTCAATCTGGAAGAATTTTTCTACCTTCTTTACACCATCTTCGGTCAGGTTCACTACCTTGTCCTTTTCATTTACGATGAAATCTCCTGTTTCGGTAATTTCTTCGCCCATGATAGCAGACATCTTGGTAACTTCACCGCTGGCTTCACCACGCTCCAGCTGACGTGCAAGGATATCGCAGACTTCATACAGCTTCGTGGATTTTCCACTCTGCCCGGAAATGATAAGCGGTGTCCTGGCTTCATCAATCAGCACGGAATCCACCTCATCGATGATGGCATAATGCAGATCTCTCTGTACCAGCTGTTCCTTGTAGATAACCATGTTATCACGCAGATAATCAAATCCTAACTCGTTATTGGTAACATATGTGATATCACAATTGTATGCATCCCGTCTCTCGTCATTGTCCATAGAGTTTAATACACAGCCTACCTTCAGACCTAAAAACTCATGCACTTTTCCCATCCACTCAGCATCACGATGTGCCAGATAATCATTAACCGTTACGATATGAACGCCTTTTCCTTCCAGTGCATTCAGGTACGCAGGAAGTGTAGAAACCAATGTTTTACCTTCACCTGTTTTCATTTCTGCAATACGTCCCTGGTGCAGGATAATACCACCGATGATCTGAACCGGATAATGCTCCATGTCCAGAACACGTTTGCCCGCTTCTCTCACCGTGGCAAATGCTTCCGGGAGCAGGTCGTCCAAAGTCTCTCCATCAGCCAGTCTCTTTTTATATTCTTTCGTCTTATCTCTTAGTTCTTCATCAGACAAAGCCTGCATGGTCGGCCTCAGAGCTTCTACTTTTTTTACAAGAGGCTTGATCATTTTAACCTCTCTCTCACTATGAGTGCCTAATACTTTTTGTATAAGATTCATTTCTATTCACCTATATCCTTCATCCGTGTTCTTATAATCACTAACTATATTAACACCTTTACGCATTTTTCACAATAAAATTTTTTATAAACTTGGGCTTCATAAATCGTTCATAATGCGTTCATATAAAAAAAGACCGCCTGCAGCCTCTGCCGCAAGCGGAATTTTTATCATCTTTATACCTCCTGTATACCTCAGACAGGTCTGCATTAAAATTAAGAAACGCGGTATTTTTCCAGCGCCCCGGTAAGCTTTTCGCAAGGCTCCCCGTGGATCTGCAAGTCTACAACATTTCCGACTGCAAGTCCTAAAACACCTAAAATAGATTTCGCATCAATTACAATATGTCCTTTTTTCATATCCATGTCATATGGATAATTTGTGATCTGGTTTACAAATTCTAATACTTCATCCGGATTTTCAAAACTTACTTTTATTTCTTTCATGAAATCGATCTCCTTTTCCTGGATATTTATCCCCTGAATAGCACAAGCAGACTTGGGCTATTTCAAAATCAGCAGTGTGAAAGTGTTTCACATATATCCTCTCGCGAATTATGCGTTATTTTGTCTTTTGTTAACTTTTTATCATTCTATCTTATTTTCCAGGAAAGAAATAGGGGAACTTTTTAAAAAAGGAGGAAATATTTAATATCAATTTACTATTTAAAGGTCTTGCGGTACTCTGCCGGAAGCATTCCCACTTCTTCTTTGAATACCTTGCTCATATATTTTGGGTCTGTATATCCGGCCATTACAGCGATCTGGTTTAATTTCAGCCCGGATTCCAGCAGCAGTTTCTTGACTTTGTCTATTTTGTACCTGCGCAGCGTTTCCGTAAAGGAACTGCCCGTCTCTTTTTTAAACTGGCTGCTCAGATATTCCTCAGATACATTCAGCTTCCGGGCGATCATCTCCAGGCTGATCCCCTGGTTGTAGTACTCCTGAATCATAGTCTGGGTTCTCTGTACCATGATCCCAACGGGCGGTCCCTCCTGGCTGTCCTGGGGACGCATCTGCTCAAACACCTGCCACAGGGCTGCCATAATCTCCTCCCAGCTGACTGCATCCATTACCGTCTGCAAAATTTTCTGGACTGAAAGCTCTTCTCCTGTACCTGCAAATTCCTTTGCCGTATTTAGAACCGCCCAGGTAAAACGGATACATCCCTCCTTGATTTCCAGAGGATGATAGATCTCCGTCCGGGAAAGCCTGCAGAATTCACGCAGGCACCGTTCAAATTCTTTTTTGTCATGGCGCAGAAGGGCATTTTTCACCTGTGTCTCAATGTCCATTGGGTATTTATAGGGATAGGTCAGGATACCGTCTATATTTTTTTTACAAATCATGCCCTTTTTTATACCGGACAAGTTCCATTCCATTTGTCTCCAGACCTGCCGGTATGCATCTGCAATCCCCGTAAGCCCATCACTTTTTGCCCATCCGTAGATCCCCTTCTCCCCCAGATTAGCCATTAACATGGGAACCACTGATTTTGCAAAATAAGTTTCAGCCTGCTCTTCCTCCAGGGCGCAGTAAACCACAACCGTAACTGCCCGGCGGGACTCATTTTCGATCACATGGCTGGAAAAATAACTGCTGTGGCTCCCAATATCTTTTAGCAGCTCGGTCAGAAGAACTAAGCTGTCATCATAGGCATTGCCCAGCCTTATCACAAAGAGAAACAATGGATCTGCCCAATGGAAACCGTATTTTTCGTACAGGATATGATCCATCTGCCCCTCTGTTTCTAACTGGCCCATAATGCCGGACCGGAATATATGGTCCAGGGTCATGGACTGATCCATTTGGCGCTGTTCCGCCAGTGCATCTTCCACTTGTTTTAAGGCATGTTTCAATTCAGGAATTTTAATGGGTTTTAACAGATAGTATTCGATTCCCAGCTCAATCGCCTGCTTCGCGTAGTTAAAATCCGAATACGCCGTAAGTACAATTACCTTACAGTCTACGTTTTCATTTCGAAGCTTGCGAAGCATGGTAAGGCCGTCCATATCCGGCATCCGAATATCCATAATTAACAGATCCGGCAGTTCCTGCTCCACCAGTTTTAGTCCGGCAATTCCATCTGCCGCCGATCCTGCCAGTTCATAGCCTGGATTTATTTTTTTCAGGATCTTGCCCAGACCTTCCCGGATGGGTGCCTCATCTTCCACGATTACGATTCTCATCTTCATCCTCCTCTGCTGCTGGTATAAAGAGATGTACTTTCGTATATCTGTTTTGCTTACTTTCAAAATATATATTGGCTTCCCCGGGGTAATACAGCTGCAGACGTTTTCTGACATTCATAATACCCAGGTGGTCATCCATATCCGCTGATTCATTGTTCAGAAGAGCCATAGTTTCCTGGGAAAGCCCTCTTCCATTATCTTCAATCACAATATGAAGCTGGCCGTTAGCCTCTTCCATCCTGATCTTCAGAATGCATTCCCCATCTTTGTTCTTAAAGGCATATTTGATTGCATTCTCTACAAACGGCTGTAACAGCAGTTTGTGTATCTTGCAGCGCATGATACGCTCAGGTACCTCGATTACGGTTTGCAGCGGCTTTCCAAGCTTCGCACTCTGGAGCAGCATATATTGTTCCAGCCAGTAAAGTTCACGCTGTATATTCGTTTCACCCCCGGCATTTTTCACTGCGTACCGGAGAATATCCGCCAGGGCGCCTACCATATCGCTGATTTCGTATTCCTCCCGATCTATCGCCTTCCAGTTAATGGTATCCAGCGTATTATAGAGAAAATGCGGGTCTATCTGTGCTTCCAGGGCATATAATTCAGCGTTTTTCTGTTCCAAAACAGCCTGCTTCACCTGGCTGATCAGCTGGTCAATCTTCTCCATCAGTTCGTTGAAACCAAGGGCAATCCGCCGTATTTCCAGGGGCATCTCTTCCTCTACGGGAATACGAACCATAAAATCTCCTGTCTCTGCCTCATTCATCGCTTCTACGATTCTGTCCACAGACTTCATCACCGGACGTGTAAAATAATATGTCAGCAATGCCAGAATCCCAATGGTTCCCAGTGTAACAACGATCCAGAAACAGCCCTGCTCCACCACTGCCCGGTTATAGCGTTTCATGGATTGGAAATAATAGATGCTCCATCCGCTTTTTTCATTGACCTTTTCCATTACACGGTAGCCATTTGTCTTCAGCTCCGTCTTCTTTCTGCCTATTTGTGATTTATCCGGTGAACTGATGATCGTATCGCCCTGGCAGACATAGATTCGGTTATCCTCTCCGTTATAAATGCTCTCTTCCAGGACTTTTTCATCTATGCTGACGGTGATCGTCCCGATCTCCTTATGGATATCACGGTAATCCACTATTTTTCTAATCACCTGGAATATCGCCACTTCTTTATCCCCTATGGTTACCGGCTCGTCCGGAGCCTGATACATCATCGTTCCGGTGAATGACGGAATCTCTAACGTATTCATCCAGCTGCTGTTGGCTGAAGAGGAAGAATTGTGGTCATAGAAAATTTTCTTGCCGTTTTTTAAAGTCAGTAGCACGCCCTCTACCCCGATATTACGGTTGCTCATATGGCTTAAGTAACGGCGCAGCTGACTGCTGTTTACCGTAAGGTCATCCTGGTCTTCATTAATTTTCTCTGCATACGCTACTACCTCATCATCCGTACACAAGTCGTAGAGGATGGTTTCGTATTTATCCAGAACCATGTCCAGACACTGGTCTGCCTTATCCATACCGCCCTGAATCCGGTCATAGAGGCTCTGTTTCATATTGATTCTCATACGTATCTGGGACAGTACGGCAAACATGGTAATGGACAGCAGGGATGCCAGTAAAAATGCCGGAATCAGTCTTTCTCTTAGGCTCTTAGTCTTTTTCATCCTTCCCCCTCCCGGATCCTGCGTACTTCGTCTGCCGCCTCCTGCAGTATTTCTTCATTTCTCTTTTCCCCAATGATGCTCTGTCTCATTGCCCGGGCTACTACGCCTGATATCTGCGGCCAGTCCGGAGATACTTCCCGGTATCTGGCAGTTTTAAAAAGCTCGATGAATTTGTGTTTCATCGGGTCATCTTTATACTGGGTGTCCATAACGTCCTGCCTTGGTGCCAGGAGTCCGAAATCATCCATATATGCAGTCATACGGTCTTTATCCGCTATATAATTCAAAAATGCAATTGCCTCATCCTGCTTCTCCCCTCTGGTAACGGCAAATACTTCACCGCCCGCCACCGTTACCGGATCCCCGGCATAGGGGAGTCTTGCAATGTCAAATTCCAGTTCCGGATTCCGTTCTCTGAGATCGTCAATGATGCTGGATGACTGGAACACCATGGCAATGTTCTCATCCGCAAATTGATTCATGAGATCATTCATCGTCAGGTTAATACAGTCCCTGCTCATGGCACGGCAGGAAGTAAGCCGGGTCAGCAGGTCAAATGCATTTTTTCCGGCTGGTGAATCCAGGCTGTCCACATCCGCGCCCATTCCCCAGAGTATGGGCAAGAATTCATATAAACTCTGCTCACTCTGAAGAGCGGACAAAGCCACCCCGTATTTATTGTTCCCGGTGGTTCCCACTGCTGCCTGGTAAAAATCATCCCAGTTCTTTGGCACATCCACTCCTGCTTCCCGGAATATTTTTTTATTATAAAACAATGCAGGGCAGTTTACCCCAAAGGGCTGCCCGTATATGCGGTCTCCCACTTTGCACGGCTCCATAACAGCCGGTATATAATGCTCCAGTTCCGGCACTTGATCGGTGAGATCTACAAAGGGCTGCATTGCATAGAAATATTGAAAGTCAGAGGAATCCACAAGCGCCAGATCCGGCATTTTATCGTCCGCCATGCTCAGCGCCAGCTGCTTTTTAAAGTCTTCACTTGGTACAAATTGAAGTTCAGCCTCTATTTCATCCTGGGAGTCATTAAAGGCTTCCACCAGATTGTCCAGCTGCTTCTTATTCTCTTTTACATCCCAGTAATGCCAGATGACAAGCTCCGTTTTTTCCGGCGTCAGCGGGATCTCTTCTTTTGTACATCCCGGTATGGCTGTCATGATGACAAATACCAGTATTGAAACCGCTATCCGTTTCCACTTTTTCAATTTTACAACTCCTTAAAATACATCAAAATGAAAATACACCCGGGCTGTCTGCCCAGATGTATTTTCCTCTACACTTTACCAAATACATACAAATCCAACGCGCTCTAGAATTCCGGTTCGATTAATCCGTATGTATTTCCTTTTCTTTTGTAAACTACATTTACTTCGTCTGATTCCGCATTGCAGAATACGAAGAAGTTGTGTCCCAGAAGTTCCATCTGCACACATGCATCTTCTGGATACATTGGTTTAATTCCGAAGTGTTTGGTACGGATGATCTTTACTTCATCATCATCATCTACTTCTTTTTCTATAAACTCTTTGCGGAAATTAGCGCCGCCCTGATGCTTTTCTACGATCTTATTTTTGTATTTTCTTAATTGTCTTTCAATGACTTCTTCAACAAGGTCAATGGATACATACATATCATTGCTGACCTGTTCTGAGCGGATAATATTTCCTTTTACCGGAATAGTAACCTCTATTTTCTGTCTTTCTTTTTCTACACTTAAGGTTACGATAATCTCAGTTTCAGGAGTAAAATATCTTTCCAGCTTTCCAAGTTTGTCTGTAACAGCATTTCTAAGACCTTCTGTTACCTCAATATTTTTTCCACTAATCGTATAACGCATGATGTCCAACTCCTTTTCATTTATATTTTGCCCTCCGGAATTCCTTTCGAAGCTCCCTGGCAACCCGGTTCATCTCTGCTCAAAAATTTACCGGCTTTAACAGGTTTTGATGCTTGTCCTGTCCTATGAAACAATTATACCACATTTTACGTTTTTTACAATCCAATTTATTCGATTTCAATTATTTTTCACACAATTTTATAACTTCTTTATAAGGCATCGGTCCTCCGAAAAGATCCAGGGCACTTCCAATTGTGGCATCCAGCCTGCCTTTTCCATGAATCCTGAGATTTTCCAGATCGGAAAAACTACCTATTCCCCCGGCATAAGTAACCGGAATCCCCTGCCAGGTGCCCAGCATGTCAGCCAGCGCAGTTTCAATCCCGCTTGCTTTTCCTTCCACATCAACCGCATGAATCAGGAATTCATCACAATATTCTGCCAATTCATTCAATACGCGGTGTGATAGTACGAGATCCGTAAATTTCTGCCAGCGGTCCGTCACAATATAGTACTGATCCTCTTTTTTCCGGCAGCTTAAATCCAGCACCAGATTCTTTCTGCCTACTGCCTGAACGATTTTTTTTAAATTTTCATAGTTCAGTCTGCCGTCTTTAAAAACAAAACTGGTGACAATTACATGGGAAGCTCCTGCTTCCAGGTAAGATGCGGCATTGTCATCCCGGATGCCTCCGCCCACCTGAAGGCCGGATGGATATGCCTTTAATGCAGATATCGCCTGTTCCCGGGTTGCTTCATAATAGGGTGAAGAAGGGGGATTTAACAATATGATATGCCCGCCTCTAATACCATCCTTTTTATAAAAATTGGCATAGTAAGCACCATCCTGCTCCGATACAAAGTTCTCCGCAGCCTGATCCATTTCATCTTTTAAGGTCCCTCCGACAATCTGCTTCACTTTCCCATTATGTATATCTATACATGGTCTGAACCTCATTTTCGCCACGCTCCTTTTTCTTAAGTTCCTGATATAACCTAAATTCTAGCACATCTTTTCCATTTTGTGTGTTATAATTATAAAAAATGGATCATAATCTGTATATCGGCTTTTTCATTTACATTGGGAGGTAGTTTATGGGTAAAACATCAAAAAGACAAGAGCTCAAACGTTTCGCATTCATTATACTCGCTTCTATTATAATGGCTGCCAATATCAAAACATTTGTTCGTGCAGGAGGACTTTATCCCGGCGGATTCAACGGACTTACTCTTCTGATTCAGAAAATAGGACAGGTCTATTTTTCCTTCGGTCTGCCTTTTTCTGTCATTAACTTTGCATTAAACGCTGTCGTCGTTGTGATCAGCTATCGTTTTCTCGGCAAAAAATTCACCTTCTATACTTGTCTCATGATCGGACTCACCGGTATTCTCACCGACATTATACCTGGTATCCCCATCACCTCTGATATCCTGCTGATTGCGGTCTTTGGGGGAATTATCAATGGACTTGCCATGAGCCTCTGCCTGATGGGCGCCGGCAGCGGGGGCGGTACTGATATTATAGCCATTATGCTGTCTGAAAAATACCATATGGAAACCTGGAACTATATTTTTATCAGCAATGTAATGATGCTGATGGTGGCAGGCTATCTGTTTGGATGGAACCAGGCTTTGTACTCGATTATTTTCCAGTTTGCCTCTACTCAGATTGTAAGCCAGCTTCATCTGCGTTATAAGAAACATACCTTATTTATTGTCACCTCACATCCGGGGGAGATCTATAATGAGATTCTGACATGTACCAATCATGGGGCAACTATTTTTACCGGAACCGGCTGTTATGAGCAGGAACAGCGCAGTATGGTCTATTCCGTAGTGTCCAGCGATGAAGTCAAAGAAGTGATGCAAAAAATCCATCAGGTGGATGAGAAAGCATTTATTAATATTATAAAAACGGATCAGTTAAACGGGCATTTCTACCAGCGCCCCACTGACTGATTAGCAGATTTCTGCAAAATAGCAAAGGGAGCTTCTTATGCAGTTGCATGTAGCTCCCTTTTACCTTGTCCATAAACGATCGGAATTAACGATTTGTTTCGTTCATTTCGGTATGGTTTGTATTTCCGGTTAAATCATCTCCAAGGTCTTCTACGCCCTTTTTAACGTCCTCACCAACTCTTTCAACAACACCTTCAGTTCCATTGGTACCGTCTGTTACATCGTTGTTCATGTTGTTGGTGCCCATTTCTGTAGCACTTTTATTATCTGTACCTGCATTGGTGTTTGCTTCTGTTCTTTTTTCTGTTGTAGTGCTTTCTGTAGTTGACTTCGTATTTTCTGTTGTCTTGTTGTCATTCTTGCTTCCACATGCTGTCATAGCGCACATACAGAGTACGAGTAAAGCACCTGCTAAACATTTCTTTAACTGCTTCATAATATATCTCCTTTTCACTTTTTATAAAATAAGATTTCTCTTCGGAAATAATATGTGTAGATTTTATATTTTTATTCATCCTGGAAATCAATTCTTTTTCGGAACAGCCTTCGGAATAATTGTTTCCCATTAAATGGAAATAATGGATACAGATAGCTTCTGCCTGCCACGGTTTTATTGGTAGCCACAACCACAATCGTAACAATAATTCCAAGTATAAATCCATAAATATTAAACAGCGCTGTGAGAATCAGCATAATAATACGCATAAATTTAAATGCATATCCCAGTTCATAGCTTGCCTGGGTATAGTTGGCGATTGCCACAAATGCCATATACAGCATGGTTTCTGAATTAAACCATCCGGACTTTACTGCAAATTCTCCTACCACCAGCGCTGCAATAACACTTAGCGGCGTCGTCAGCATATTGGGTGTATTAATCGCAGCCAGCCGCAGTCCGTCAATTGCAAATTCCAGTATCAAAAGCTGGGCTAAGAGCGGGATATTCATGGTATCCGTTACTTTTATAAATTCAAAAGCTTTTGGTATCCACTCCGGGTTCTGCATCAGCAGCAGCCAGAGCGGCGTTAGTATCAGGGTTAAAAATGCAATCATGCCCCTGGTTACCCGGAGATACGTTCCGGTTATGGGCGGGAAGTAGAAATCATCCGCCTCTTCCATTATATCAAATATGGAAACGGGAAGAATGATGGCTGCCGGTGAATTGTCTACCAGGATTGCTACCTGGCCTTCTAAAATGCTGGCTGCGGTCGTATCGGGCCGTTCCGTATACTTGAACTTCGGAAAAGGATTGAACCATTTTCTTGGATAGATACATTCTGCAAGGCTTTCCTGATTCATGGTCAGGGCATCCACTTTTATGCTCTGAATCCGTTCCTTTAATTCTCTTACAAAATTTTTATCCGCCCGATCATCCATATAGCAAAGTACAACATCTGATTTTGAAGTGGACCCCACATTTAACATTTCCATGGAAAGTTTCGGACTTCTGATACGGCGCCTGATCAGTGCAGTATTAAAGACCACGGTTTCCACAAAACCGTCCCGGGATCCTCTTAAAACCTTGTCTTTATCCGGTTCTCCTACACTTCTCATAGGATAAGTACGGCAGTCAATGGCAAAGCACTTGGAATAGCCGTCTATGAACAGGCAAAGAACACCCGAGAGAATATTTTTGGAAATTTCTTCCCGGTCATCCAGCATGTCAACTTCCACATAGGGAATATAATCATGGGATAAATCCTCGCTGTCCTCCGGCAAATCCTCCGGTGTAATGGAATGAAAGAATTCCAGTATTTTCTCCATGATTTCATCTTTAATAAATCCATCTATAAAATAGATACATGCTCCCCGGTCCGCTACTGCAGTCATTTTGTAGATGATATCGAAATTCTTATCTACTTTTAGTTTTTGATGGAAATACTCCATATTCTCAATTAAATCTGTTGATATTGTTTTCTCCATATTTATACCCCCTGCATATTACAGCTTGCCTGTAATACTGCCATAATAAAAGTTTGAAAGAATTACACTTTGGAATCTAACCATACAATCCTTTCACAGCCCTGCCAATCAGCCGGTCTGCACTTCCCGCGGTCATTGAACCAAACTGACACACTTGCGGGGTTTTTAACTTCTCTATGAATAGACTTTCCCAAAATTAGCAAAATTATGTTATACTGTTTTTAAAAATATAAATTGGAGTGGTGAATATGGAATTTTTACGTTTACTGGAAGGCATACGGTCGCCTGTATTAAATACCGTGTTTCAATTTTTTACCTTTTTTGGCCAGGAAATGCTGGTTCTTGGAATTATCTGCGTCTTATACTGGTGCCTGGATAAAAAGCTGGCTTATAAAATTGCACTTTCGTTTTTTGCCGCGGGTATGCTGCTGCAAAATCTGAAGATTACCTTTCGGATTCCAAGACCCTGGGTTCTGGATCCTGATTTCCAGGCAGTCCCCTCTGCCGTACCTGCTGCAACGGGATATTCCTTTCCCAGCGGACACACGCAGAGTGCAACCTCACTCTTTATGACACTGGCACTTTCCCTGAAACAGAAATCACTTAAAATAATCTGTGTTGTGATCTTTCTTCTGGTGGGATTTTCCAGAATGTACTTAGGTGTCCATACGCCCAAAGATGTGTTGACCGCAATGGCTATGGCAGTTATTATATCTATTTTAATTCATAAATTATTCGATAAACTGGAGAATACGCCAAAGTCGAATCTGATACTCAGTATTATTCTCGCAGGATTCTCTTTCCTGTCCATGATTTATGCACTGGTACTGCTGAAGAACGGTACTATAAATGCAGTCTATGCTGCTGACTGCTGCAAAGCCGCAGGTTCCGGCCTTGGTTTTTCTATCGGATGGTATCTGGAACGGACTTATATTAATTTTAAGACAGACACAACGGTATCTAAACAGGCCGCTAAGTTTATCCTGGGTATTGCTTCCGCCCTGTTACTGAAAGGCGTCTTAAAAGCTCTCCTGGGAGGCAGTATTCCGGCTGAAATGCTTCAGTACTTTATTCTTGTGCTCTGGGTAATTGCCGCCTATCCTTTTATTTTCCAGAGAGTGAAATTTCTTGGAGGGGAAAAGTAAAAACGTGGAATAAAAATAACCGCTTAGAGGAAATACTTTCCATCTAAACGGTTATAAATTTATTAAAACAAACACTTCTTACCGCACATCTCCCATATAAAACAGTGCTAGTGTCCCCGGACCGGAATGGGCACCAATGGTTGGACCTACCGGATTAATCAAAAATGCTTTGATACCGAATTTTTCCTCAATCAGGGATTTTACATACTCCGCGTCTTCGATGCAGTCACCATGGCTGATAAATACAATGTCATTTTTATCCTGGTAACTACCGATTTGCTTTTCCATATTTTCCACCAGGGCTGCAAGGGATTTCTTTCGTCCCCTCACCTTGGCAACCGGGATCAGGTGGCCTTCGTTGTCTACATGCAGCACCGGTTTTAAATGAATCATGGTTCCCAGTACTGCGGCTGCCTTTGATACTCTGCCGCCTCTGTACAGATGGAATAAATCATCCACTGTAAAATTATGGACTACGTTAAGCTTATGATCCTCCAGCCATTTCACCAGTTCGTCATACTCCATACCCTGCGCCTTTAACTGAAGCGCCTTATGTACCAGAAGCCCCTCTCCCAATGAAGCACAGAGGGAATCTATGACTGTAATTTTCCTTTCCGGCATTTCATCACGCAGTTCTTCCGCTGCAATCCTTGCACTGTTATAGCTGCCGCTCAGACCGCTTGAAAAAGCAATATGAATAATATCTTTTCCGTCTTCCAGAAATTCCCGAAGTTCTTCTTTTGCTTCTTCCGGATTAACCTGGGATGTGGTCGGCATGGATCCTGCCCTCATCTTTTTGTAAAATTCCTTGTAAGGCAGTTCGTGCTTCCTGTTATAAGTTTCGCCATCTATCATATAAGTCAAAGAAAGCATGCCTAAGCCATGCTCCTGGATATATTCCTCGGGTAAATCCGTGGTATTATCCGTCGTAATAATGTAATCTCTCATCTGCTTTCCTCCCGTTAAAACTTTTTTTCATCATAACACTAATTGAGGTTTTATGCAAGCGTGGAAGAAAACACAAAATTTATTGCATAAAGCGTCCCACTGGTTAATAGAATGTAGAAAAGTAATCATCGAGGGGGACTATGGATGGGTTCAAAGACAAAGATAGTAGTTTTTAAAATGCGGGAACTGATTTACACAGGGATTTTTGTGACACTGGGGATAATCCTGATCATACTCTTCATTTTTATGTTCACGCCCAGGGACAAGGAGAAAGCCAAAGATGACCAACCAACAGAAACGACTGCAGCTATGAAATATGTCGCCGGAGTCTATACCACTCCAATCACCCTGAATGACAATGCCATCGACGTAGAAGTCGTGGTAGACCAGGATCATATCAATTCTATTCGTCTGGTGAATTTAAGCGACACAGTAACGACGATGTTTCCACTTGTGCAGCCGGCACTGGAGGAAATCGCCACTCAGATATATGATACGCAGTCTACCGATGGCATTACATATTCTCAGGACAGTAAATATACTTCCCAGATATTGCTGGATGCCATTGACAGTGCTTTGGAAACAGCGCAGGTAAAAACGGAGGAAGAGTAATTTTGAGAAAACCGGGTATCTCTCCTAAAAGCAGGACTGCTTTTACTTTGAGATACCCGGTTTTCTTTTTTATGTGTAACTATGGTTTGTTATGTATTATGGATTTTATTATTTTGTGACTGTCACACTGCACTTTAATAATTTTCCGTCTACTCTCACAGTAATTCGGGAACTGCCGGCTGATTTTCCGGTCACAACTCCCTTATTGGTAACCTCCGCTACCTTTCTGTTAGAAGTATTCCATTTCTTTTTAGAATTACTGCCTTTTACTCTTATTTGCTTAGACTCCCCAACTTTTAAGTTTAATTTGGTTAGTGTCATCTTGGGATCCACAATTTTTATCTTGCATTTATCATTCGATCCGTATGCTTTTGCAGTAATGGTAACCTGTCCTGCCCTGCGGGCTACTACTTTCCCGCTTTTATAAACCTTTGCCAATTTTGAGTTAGAGCTTAGCCACTTGACTGTATAGCCGCGTGCTCCGGATGCTTTAAACTGGAATGTGGTTCCTACCGCCATTTTCGTTGTTTTTCTCTTGATATTGATATTTGACTTAGGCTTTGGTGCTGGTTCTGTTGGCGGTTCTTGTGCCGGTTCAGTGGATGGTACCGAAGGTTCTGCACTGCCTCCGCCCGAATAAGGGCATACACCGTTGGGATGCAGATGTGCGGGATTCCCTCCGCAGTGATAATGATAATACCCCAATCCGCTTACATTGTTGTTGTCACGATGACCGCCACTGCCATCTGTTCTGCCGGAATGGGCAAATGCTGCATTTGAAAAACAAAGCGCCAGACATAACGCTATACATAGAATACGTCTGATTTTCTTCATAACCGATATCCTCCATTGTATTTTATCGTATCATTTGTGATGGCATTATGATAACATATTTTTATGTGAATTACCAGTACTACAGCGTATAAGTTCAGGTTACCTTTAACAAACCACATATAAATTTATCCCTGCAGTATCAGAACCTATCGAAATATATTTCTATCCACAAAAAAACCGGGAGGCAATTTCCTCCCGGTTCATAACAAATTCTTAAAATTCTACTGCTTTTCCGTCATAGATACATCTGAATAATTGTTCCATCTGCTTAGGATCAATTGCTCTTGGGTTGGAACCTGTACAAGCATCCCCTACAGCCAGTTCTGCAATTCCAGCGATCTTTTCATTAAATTCGTCTTCTTTAATTCCAAACTCTTTTAATGTCTTCGGAATGCTGAATTCTACATTTAATGCATCGATCTTTGCACACAGTGCTTTCATTAATTCTTCGTCTGTATCACCCTTCAGGCTGATTGATCTTGCGATCTCTGCATATCTCTTTAATGCTGCAGCATCTTTTGCATTATACTGGATAACGTATGGCAGATACATTGCATTTGCAAGTCCATGGGTAATATGTCCTGTACTGAATGCAGCACCTGTCTTGTGTGCCATGGAATGCACGATTCCAAGAAGCGCATTGGAGAATGCCATACCAGCCAGACATTGTCCGTAATGCATCTGTTCTCTTGCAGCCATATCTCCTTTGTAGGATTCCGGAAGATATTCATTTACCATTGCAATTGCTTTTAATGCAAGGGGATCTGTAAAAGGTCCGTTTAAGGTGGACACATATGCTTCGATTGCATGTGTTAATGCATCCATACCTGTATATGCTGTTAAATGTGGCGGCATTGTTTCTGCTAATTCAGGATCAACGATCGCTACGTCCGGTGTGATATTGAAATCAGCCAGCGGATATTTGATACCTTTTGCATAATCTGTAATAACGGAGAATGCAGTAACTTCGGTAGCTGTTCCTGATGTGGAAGGAATCGCCAGGAATTTTGCTTTCTGTCTTAAAGTCGGGAAAGAAAATGGCTGGATAATTGCTTCAAATGTAGTATCCGGATATTCGTAGAATACCCACATTGCTTTTGCTGCGTCGATTGGAGAACCACCGCCCATTGCAATAATCCAGTCCGGCTCAAATTCTCTCATTGCTGCCGCGCCCTTCATTACAGTTTCAACAGATGGGTCCGGCTCAACATTTTCAAATAATTTTACTTCTATTCCTGCTTCTTTTAAGTAAGAAGTTACTTTGTCAACGAATCCGAATTTCTTCATAGAACCGCCGCCCAGAACCAGGATTGCTTTCTTTCCGTCCAATTGTTTTAAAAATTCAAGGGAACCTTTTCCCCAGTATAAATCTCTTGGTAATGTAAATCTGTTCATACGATAGTCCTCCATTATATTTAAATTAGATTAGAGCATGTTTGAAAATTGATTTCTGACAGCTGTGTGCCTGAAATTTCAAGCAGGCTTTAATATGTACTTGATTCGTTTCCTATTATAGCATTGTTAAATAATTAACGCAACCCCTAATGGCGGATATAATAAAAATTTTATATTCTTATGTAAAATTGGTGCCCGCTGATGGCGGACACTACGTATCCCCTGCGCAGATAAATATAAAAAAACGGAGGGACAAAATCCGCCCTCCGTCTACCTCTTATATTTTCTAAAATGAACCATCTTACATCGGTTTTCCGATCATTCTTTCCCTGTTCCAATTATGAAAGATGATCCAGATTTTCCAGCCAGATTCTGGCGCTGGCATCGCTTGGCATCCTCAGATCCCCTCTGGGTGACACCGCGACAGATCCTACTTTCGGTCCGTCCGGAAGGCAGGAGCGTTTAAACTGCTGTGAGAAGAATCTGCGGTAGAATGTTTTCATCCACTTTAATATCGTTTCGTCATCGTAGCTTCCGGCGAATGCTTTTTTCGCAATTCTGAATATTTTAGCCGGTTCATATCCAAACCTCAGTATATAGTAAAGGAAGAAATCATGCAGCTCATAAGGGCCTACCAGATCTTCTGTCTTCTGGGAAATTTCTCCATCCTTTGGCGGCAGCAGTTCCGGGCTTACCGGGGTATCCAGTACATCCAAAAGTGTCCGGCTTAATACTTCATCTCCGCAGGTATCCGCATAGTAGCGTACCAGGTGCCTTACCAGGGTCTTGGGAACGGAAGCATTGACTCCGTACATGGACATATGATCCCCATTGTAAGTTGCCCATCCAAGCGCCAGTTCGGACATATCTCCGGTACCGATCACAAGGCCGCCGCATTGGTTTGCAATATCCATCAGTACCTGGGTACGTTCTCTCGCCTGGCTGTTTTCATAGGTTACATCATGAGATTCCTTATCGTGTCCGATATCTTCAAAATGCAGGCTTACCGCTTCCTTGATATCTACTTCCCGAAGTGTGGCACCCAGCTTCCGTGTGAGGTCACATGCATTGGTGTAAGTCCTGTCTGTGGTTCCAAAGCAGGGCATGGTAACGGAAATGATCTGGCTGCGATCCAGCCCCAGCATGTCGAATGCTTTTACGGTTACCAGAAGTGCCAGTGTGGAATCCAGTCCGCCTGAGATTCCCACTACGGCTGACTTACAGTTAGTGTGCTTTAACCGTTTTTTCAGCCCCATTGCCTGAATACAAAGAATCTCTTCACAACGTCTGTCCCGGTCTGCCTTGTCACTTGGTACAAATGGACAGGGATCGAAATGCCGGGTAAGCACGACTTCCACCGGCTGAAGGGAAAATGCGATCTTCTCATACTCATTCATTTTTTCCGCCATAAATGTGGTGTTTTTCCTTCGTTCACTGCGCAGGCGGCGAATGTCGATTTCTCCATATATGGTTTCATTCTGAAAGCGTCTGGACTGGCTTAAAAGGGAGCCGTTTTCTGCAATCAGGTTATGTCCGCCGAATACCAGATCGGTTGTGGATTCCCCTTCTCCGGCACTTGCATACACATATCCGCAGATCAGCCTTGCAGACTGACCCCCTATTAAGGAAAGGCGGTACTGGTCTTTTCCCGTTGTCTCATCGCTTGCTGACAGGTTTACAATCACCGTAGCTCCAGCCAGGGCATGTCCCGTACTTGGAGGATTGGGGGACCATAAGTCTTCACAGATTTCCGCTCCGATCCGCAGTCCTTCCATTTCCTTACAGCAAAAAATCTGCCTGGTACCAAAGGGCACGGGCATTCCTTCAAATTCCACCCACTCTACCGCCTCATTCCCCAATGTAAAATGACGCATTTCATAGAACTCCCCATAGTTGGGTAAATGCCTTTTGGGTATCAGCCCAAGCAATTTTCCATGACTGATCACAGCTGCAACATTATAGAGTTTATTGTCTTTTTCCCAGGGCAGCCCCACAAATATAATGGCATCCTTGTCTAATGAGTGGAAAATGATCCGGTGTAATTCATGTTTTGCCTCATCCAGCAGAGTTTCCTGCCAGAAAAGATCTCCACAGGTATATCCGGTAATACAAAGCTCCGGAAATACAATAATTTTAGCTCCATTTACACATGCTTCATCCATCAGCCTGCATATTTCCGATGCGTTTGTGATACAATCCGCTACTTTTATCTCCGGCGTAGCGGCAGCCGCTTTTATAAATCCATGATGCATCCCTGATCCCGCCCTTCCTATTTTTCTTATTTAACCCGCCGGCACTCCGACGGCATACGCCGCTGTATATGCACGTATCTACGTCGGCAATCGTCAGCCAAACGGGGCTTCATTAAACTATATTTCATACATCACTGCCTGAAAAACTATACCATGCTGTACGTACAAATTATCTGCTTTTCTTAAGAATCTGCTTTAATTCCTCCACCGAAAATTCGTAATTTGTATTACAGAAATGACAGTTGACTTCAATTGGTTTCTCATCATCGATCATTTCCTGGATATCCTTCTTACCGATACTGATAATGGCTTTTTCCACCCTGTGCTTGGTACAGTTGCAGTAAAAATTCGCCGGTACTTTATCCGTGATCTGAACGCCGAAATCTCCCAGCAGTTTATCCATTATCATCTCCGGTGTATCTCCGGCATCCAGCATGGAGGTAACGCTTGTCACTTCCTGGAGCTTTTTCTCTAATGCATCAATAACTGCATCCTCTGTAAACGGCATCAGCTGGATAATAAATCCTCCTGCCTGCTTTACCGTATTGTCATGTTCCATCAGTACGCCCAGTCCAACCGATGACGGCACCTGCTCAGATGTAGCAAAATAATAAGTTAAATCTTCTGCAATTTCGCTTGTCTGCAAAACAGTCTGCCCTACATACGGCTCTTTTAATCCCATATCCTTGATTACCTGAAGTAAGCCTACGCCTACGGCGCCTGCCACGTCTAATTTTCCTTTTGCATTTGGAGGGAGCATCACCTCCGGATTGCCCACATAGCCTTTCACATTTGCCTTGCTGTCTGCCGTAACGGTAATGCCGTTTATCGGTCCGCCCGCTTTGATCTGAAGGGTCAGGATATCCTTTTCCCCTTTCATCATCGTTCCCATCATCGCTCCTGCAGTTAACAGTCTGCCCAGGGCTGCTGTAGCTACCGGACTTGTGTTGTGGACACTCCTTGCCTTTTCAACCATATCCCTTGTAGTAGCTGCAAATGCTCTGATCTGGTTATTTGCTGCTGTAGCTCTTACAATATAATCTGTCATTTTTCATACTCCTTTTTTCTGTTATTTCAACTTCCCTTTCTCCCTGGCTGCCACATAAATGCGCTCACTGTCGTCACGGGGCTGTTCCCTTGTAAATGCATCATAAGCGCATATGTACTCCATTCCGGCATCAGCCAGTAACTGCTTCACGGTTTCCAGCTCATAGGCCTTTTGATAATGGGTTTCTTCGTATTTCTCGTACAGCCCGGATTCCTGTCTGATGAATAGTGTCAGATCGTATTCATTCATCCGGTCTTCTTCATAATAGCTGTTTTCCCAGATAAAGCTTCCTTCCTCCCTGTTTTCAGCAATCGTGGCATCTCCCATGAGACAGCTGTACTTATAAATGGTATTTAAATCAAATATAAAAATCCCACCGGGATCCAGATAGTTATTCACCAGCCGAAATACCGTAGTCAGTTCATCTTCCGACAGGATATAGTTCATGGAATCACAGATACTCACCACAGCCTTTACGGTTCCGTACAGTTCAAAATCCCTCATATCCTGCATCAGATAAAGAATGTCCAGCCCGGAAGCTGTTTTTTTATCCATTGCTATTTCCAGCATATCGGAAGAATTATCCACACCAATCATATCATAGCCTTTTTTAGCCAGCTGTTCTGTCAGGCTGCCTGTGCCACAACCCAGATCCAGTACCAGGCCATCTTCTATCCCGTATTCCTGAAGCAGCGAGACCAGATAACCGCTCCACTGCTCATAGGGCACATTGTCCATGAACAGGTCATAGACCGATGCAAAACTTGTATACGCATCCATTTCTTTCACCTCTTATTATCCTCACTTGCCAAATGTATAAAAATAACCGGGCAATCTGCATTGGTTGCCCTGCACATCTTACCCGATTATAAGCAATTTCAAACACGCTCTAGCTCACAATTTTCCCTAACACTCCAAATGATAAAATCGTCATGATAACGCTTGCCAGGGCAATACCCAGTAAGATTGCCGGGAATGCTTTTTTGAATTTAATTCCCAGTAAGGAAGCTATTAATGCACCTGTCCATGCGCCGGTTCCGGGCAGTGGGATCCCCACAAACAGAACAAGACCCCAGAACTCGTATTTTTCTATTTTATCTTTCTTGCCGAGGGCTTTTCCTTCCAGCTTGTCCACCAGAGGCTTAAACAGCTTCGTCTGCTTCATCCAGTTAAAAATCGGTGTGATTAATAATAAAATAAATGGAATTGGAATGATATTACCGGCTACGCACAGCCAGATGGATCTCCACATATCCAGCTTTAACAGGGATGCTGCCAGTAATCCGCCTCTCAGCTCCAGAATGGGTATCATGGAAATAATAAAAACAATTGCTTCTCTGGATACGACACCGGACAGATTGGTGGTAAACCATTGTACTAAAGATTCCATATATTAGTTCTCCTTCATGTATTCTTTTAAAAATCCAATAAGAGCATCCATCTCTTCATCGGTACCGATTGTAATACGCAGGTAATTGTCGATACGGGGACGATTGAAATATCTTACATAGATATGTTTCAGTTTCAATGCCTGGAACAAATCTCTCGCCCAGTACTTTTCGTGGGTTACAAAGAGGAAATTTGCCTGGGAATCTGCAAAATGAAAGCCCAGTTCCTTCATCTGCACCTTCACACGTTCCCTTGTGGCAATGATCTTGCCTGTAACTTCCCGGAAATACGCCTCATTCTCTAACACTTTTGCCCCGATTTCCAGTGAAGGTCGGTTCATGGTATAAGAATTGAAGGAATATTTTACATCATTTAAGTATTTGATCAGTGTTTTGTTTCCCATGGCATAACCAATACGGATTCCCGCCATGGAACGGGATTTGGAATAAGTCTGTACGACCAGCAGATTCTCATATTTATCAATGAGGGACAGTGCCGAAGCACCGCCAAAATCAATATAGGCTTCATCTATAATCACAATTACATCTGCATTCCTGCGGATAATATCTTCTATATCGGCAAGATCCTGTAAGATACCGGTGGGTGCATTGGGATTGGGAATGACAATTCCGCCGTTTGGCTTCTCATAATCCTTTTTCTCGATCTCAAAATCACCATTTAAAGGCTGGCATTTATAGGGAATGCGAAGCAGGTCCGCCCAGACATCGTAAAAGGAATATGTAATATCCGGAAACAGTATCGGCTGTCTGGAATTAAAGAAGGTCATAAATGTCATTGCCAGCACATCGTCTGAGCCGACTCCCACAAATACCTGATCTTTCTCTAAGTGATAATAATCAGCCAGTGCCGAAACTAATATGTCTGCGCTGGGGTCCGGATAGAGCCTAAGTTCCTCCGGATTTAATGCCGCCATCATCTTAGCAGCTTCCGGCGCGGGGGGGTAAGGATTCTCATTGGTATTCAGTTTGATCATATCCGGCTGGTTTGGCTGTTCCCCCGGTGTATACGGTATTACTTTTCTGATATTCATTTCCCAAGCTTTCATTCGTTCCTCCCGAAAAATTCCTGTGCAAGTTTTTCAAAGTAAGGCAATGCATTTTCTATGGTTTCCAGGGATACACAATATGCGATCCGCACATATCCCGGACACGCAAAGCTGCTTCCCGGCACAATCAGGATATGGTATTTCTTCGCTGCTTCCACGAAGATGGTTTCATCTTCTACCGGAGATTTTACAAACAGATAAAAAGCACCTTCCGGCTTAATACAGGAAAAACCGCATTTTTTCAAGCCATTGTAGAGGGTCTGGCGGTTTTTGTCATAATACTGCACATCTACTTTTGCATCGATACATTTTCCGATTACCCGCTGAAACAGGGAAGGTGCATTGACATACCCCAAAATGCGGTTCGCCACATTGGCGGCAGCGATTACCTGGTCACTATCCGAAACCTGATCCGGAATAACCAGATATCCGATCCGTTCTCCCGGCAGGGACAGGGATTTGCTGAACGAATAGCCCACAATGGTGTTCGCATAGTATTTAGTTACAAATGGAACCGTCACACCATCGTATGCCAGCTCCCGGTATGGCTCATCGGTTACCAGATAGATGACAGTCTGAAGCTCTTCCTGCTTTCTTCTTAAGATATCCGAGAGCCTGACGATTGTTTCTTCTGAATAGACTACTCCCGTGGGATTATTGGGGGAATTTACAATCACTGCTTTTGTTTTTGCTGTGATCATCCTTTCAAACTTTTCAAGATCCGGCTGGAATGACTGAGTATCTGGTTCTACTGCTTTTAATATTCCGTCATAATTGGAAACGTATGCACGGTATTCGCCAAAATATGGCGCGAAAGTAAGTACTTCATCCCCCGGATTCAGAATCGTCCGGAAGATGACATTCATGCCGCCGGCAGCGCCAACGGTCATGATTATATTTTCTTCATGAAAAGTGGTTTGGAAGCGGCGGTTTAAGGAAGCCGCCACTGCGCTCCTGACATCTTCAAAGCCTGCATTGCTCATATACCCGTGCACCATAACAGGATCTTCACCTGTTATGATCTCTTCGATTGCCTGTCTGACTTGTACCGGCGCTGCAACATTGGGGTTCCCCAGGCTGAAATCGTATACGTTTTCTGCACCGTAAACAGCCGCCATCTTTGCACCTTCCTCAAACATTGCACGGATAACGGAACTGTTTTCTACATAAGACTTCATCTTCTCTGTTATCATGTTATGCCTTCTTTCTTCTCACAAATCCCTTTTCAACGAGGAAAATAGGATGATAGGATAACTTCGCCCGACGCAGCCCTTCTTCGCCTACATCGTCTTCTCTGTTTACATATTTAAAATCCATTGCCTCATGCTGTACAAACTGCTGGTTGATCATGGGATATGCACCTTCAATATCGGCATACGCTTTTTCGATATGAACCACTATCGTATCGTCGCAGATCGGCTCAGCAAGACAAAATGCCACCACTTCTCCATGAACCCTGAGAAGTCCGCCCCTTAACTCCAGTTCTTCAAACAGTCTCAGGGAATTCAGTGTAACACAGATTTCCGCATGCTTCTCCGGGTCGGCTTCACATCCATTTAAATTTCTCCACTTAATTGCCATCTGGAAGCAGTCCTCCAGATTTTCCTTTGTAATGCTTTCATATGCCCAGTCCGGATAGAGGCGCTTGAATTTATTTACGTGATTTTTCTTTCCGTGATATTTCTTTCCGGATAGATTTGCCAGCTTCTCGCTTTCATACACATAGTCTGCCTCATCCCGGTTGTATTCAATTTCAAATTCTCCCGGATAGAGAGACTCTAATACTTCAAATTGTTCCGGCGTTACCAGATGCATATGGAAATTTCTTCCCAGGTCTGCACTGTGCGCCATAATGCTGTCAATTGCTTCTTTTACATTCTCCGGTTCTCCTACCGGAAAACAGTATGTCGGGTCGTGTTCCATGCTCTTAAAGACCAGGGTATCACAGACGATGGCATATTCCACCGGGTAATGCCTGGACCATAAGTAAACATTCGCAAAAGTTAATTCACAGCTTCTTGTCTTCTTCCTTCTGAGATACCGGTTGATCTCATCTCTGTTTTCCAACGTCGGCTGTTTAAATTCTATTTCCATAAAATCCTCTTTTCTTATTTGTTATAGAGCTTGGCATATACACCATTTTTCGCCAGAAGCTCTCTGTGAGTTCCTTCTTCCTCGATTCCTTTTTCTGTCAGAACCAGGATTTTCTCCGCATTTTGAATGGTTGAAAGCCTGTGGGCGATCACAAAAGTCGTTCTGTCTCTTGCAAGCTCTTCCAGGGAGTCCTGAACGATCTTCTCACTTTCATTGTCAAGCGCTGAAGTAGCCTCATCAAAGATTAGTATGGGCGGGTTCTTTAAAAATACTCGCGCTATTGATAATCTTTGTTTCTGCCCCCCGGAAAGTTTTACGCCACGCTGACCGATGTCCGTTTCATAACCATCCTGTAAAGACATGATAAATTCATGGGCATTTGCCCTGACCGCTGCCATTATGACTTCTTCATCCGTTGCAGACGGTTTCCCGTAACGGATATTTTCCATTACATTTTCTGCAAATAAATATACGTCCTGCTGGACAATCCCGATCTGGTTTCTCAGATCCTGCAGCCTGATATTACGGATGTCCGTTCCGTCTAATAGGATCCTTCCTTCCACAACGTCATAAAATCTGGGAATCAGGCTGCAGAGGGTTGATTTTCCTCCTCCGGAACTTCCCACCAGGGCAATATAAGAGCCTGCCTTAATATCCAGGTTAATATCATGCAATACTTTTTCCTGGTTTTCTTCATACTGGAATGAAACTTCTTCGAACCGGATATTACCCTTTACATTCTTTAATTCCAACGCATCCGGTGCATCTGCAATGTCCGGGTCCACGTCTAAAATTTCCAGGAAACGTTCATAGCCCGTATAACCATTTTGAAACTGCTCTGTAAAATTCACCAGTTTCTTAACCGGTTCGGTAAAGTTATTAACATAGAGCAGGAATGTGATTAAGTCCGTTACGGCGATTTTCTGCCCCGTTATCAAAAGGGCGCCTGCAACCAGTACCACGATTGTCACCATGGTAGTCAATGCGCCAAGGCCGGAATGGTATCCGCCCATATAGCGGTAACTGGTTTTTTTACTCTCTACAAAACGACTGTTGCCTTTTTTGAACTTGCCCATTTCCACGTCTTCATTGGCAAAGGATTTTACCACCCGGATACCATTCAGGCTGTCTTCAATCTGGCTGTTAATATCCGCAATTTTGGCACGGTTTTCTTTAAATGCCCGTTTCATTTTGAAATTAAAATAAAAGGCATATGCCGCCATGACCGGAATAAATGCAAAGGTGATTACGGTCAGAGTTACATTGATATTCACCAGAATAATTACGGAACCGATAATCTTAATTGCTGAGATTACAAGATCCTCCGGTCCGTGGTGGAGCAGCTCACTGATATCGAATAAATCGCTGGTTACGCGCGACAAAAGCTGACCTACCTTCTGATTGTCGTAGAAGGTAAAGGACAGCTTCTGGTAATGAGCAAATATCTCGTTTCGCATATCATGTTCTATACTGGCTCCCATTATATGTCCATAGTATGCGATATAATAATTACAGAAAAACTCCAGGGCTACCAGCCCTAACATCAGGATTCCCAGCTTCAGTATCATATGAAGCGGCTCATTTCCCGGAAGATATACCACTACATTCGTAATGTATCGTACAATCAGGGGGATCGCCAGCGTGACGCCGGCGCCCAGGATTGCAAACAACATATCGGACCAGAACAGTCCTTTATATGGTTTATAATAATGAAACAATTTTTTTAATTTGTGATCCATTTATCCAACTATTAAGCCCTGCTGATTCATCACGTCGATCACCTGATTTACATATTTTTCACATAAATCATCATCTGCAGCCTCTACCATAACACGGATGACCGGTTCTGTTCCGCTTTCACGCACCAGAATTCTTCCATCATCGCCAAGTGCCTCTGCTACTGCATCCACTGCCGCAATAACCGCAGGATTCTCCCTCGCTTCCTTCTTATCTGCTACTCTGACGTTCTTAAGAAGCTGCGGATAAATCCGGACTTCTCCTGCAAGGGTTCCAAGGCTTGCCTTTTTCTCTGTAACCACTTCCATGATCATAAGAGCTGTCAGAATGCCGTCACCAGTTGTCGCATGTTTGCTGAAAATAATATGTCCGGACTGTTCTCCGCCCAGGCAATGGCTGTTATTCACCATATTTTCATAAACATATTTATCGCCCACCGCCGTTTTTTCATACCGGATGCCAATTTTGTCACATGCCTTGTAAAGGCCTAAGTTTGACATAATGGTTGTAACGATGGTGTCATTGTTTAATTTGCCTTCTTCTTTTAAATATTTTCCACAGACGTAGAGGATTAAGTCTCCGTCTATGACGTTTCCGTTTTCATCAATTGCGATACAGCGGTCTGCATCCCCGTCGAAAGCAAAACCGATATCCAGCTTGTTGTCTTTTACATAGTCCTGCAAAATATTGATATGGGTGGAACCGCAGTTTGTATTAATATTTGTTCCGTCCGGTTCATTGTTGATGACATAGGTTTTGGCGCCCAGTGCATCGAATACACTCTTTGCAATTGCGGAGGAGCTTCCGTTGGAACAATCCAGTCCCACTTTGTAATTCTTAAAGGAGCGGGTTGCCAGTGAGATCAGATATCCAATGTAACGGTTTCTGCCTGCTACAAAGTCTACGGTGCGGCCGATGTTTTCTTTTACCGCTAATGGCAGCTCTTCTGATTTGCCATCAATGTATTCTTCGATCTGGTTTTCAACCTCTGCTTCCATCTTCTGTCCCAGACCATTGATGATCTTGATTCCATTGTCATAAAATGGATTGTGGCTTGCCGAGATCATGATACCGCAGTCAAATCCTTCTGTCCGGACTACATACGAAACGCTGGGTGTGGTGGTTACATGGAGTAAGTATGCATCTGCACCGGAAGCTGTCAGACCTGCTACCAGGGAATACTCGAACATATAACTGCTTCTTCTTGTATCCTTACCGATTACAATCTTTGCTTTGTGCTCTTTTCCGTAGTACCATCCCAGAAAGCGGCCTACTTTAAATGCATGCTCTACTGTTAAATCAATGTTTGCTTCTCCTCTGAATCCATCTGTTCCAAAATATTTTCCCATACTTAATCCTCCTCATTTTTCAGGTTAAACTACACTGCTTACTGGTCCTGCAGATTGGCAAGCTTCGCTGCCTGGTCTGCTGCTATCAGACTGTCTATTACCTCAGAGATATCTCCATTCATTACTCCATCCAGTCTGTGTAATGTCAATTTGATACGGTGGTCTGTAACACGCCCCTGGGGGAAGTTATAGGTTCTGATCTTCTCAGAACGGTCACCGGTACCAACCTGGCTTCTTCTGGCTTCTGCTTCTGCATCATGCTGTTTCTCCAATTCCATCTCGTAGAGTCTGGAACGAAGTACTTTTAATGCTTTGTCTTTATTCTTAAGCTGTGATTTCTCATCCTGGCATGAAATTACAATTCCGGTAGGGATATGGGTCAGACGCACTGCGGAGTCTGTTGTATTGACACACTGCCCGCCGTTCCCGGATGCACGGAAAACATCGAACTTACAGTCATTCATATCCAGATGGAAATCGATTTCTTCCGCTTCCGGCATAATTGCTACTGTAATTGTAGATGTGTGGATACGTCCGCCGGATTCTGTTTCCGGTACACGCTGTACACGATGTACACCGCTTTCGTATTTTAATTTGGAATAGGCACCCTGTCCGTTGATCATAAAGGTCACTTCTTTAAAACCGCCGATTCCATTTTCATTAAAGCTCATCATATCTGTTTTCCAACGCTGGGATTCCGCGAATTTTACATACATACGATAGATCTCAGCTGCGAACAGAGCTGCTTCATCACCGCCTGCACCTGCACGTATTTCCACGATTACGTTCTTGTCATCATTGGGGTCTTTCGGCAATAATAAAATCTTTAATTTATGCTCTAATTCTTCTATACGCGCTTTGGCGTCATTTAATTCCTCTTTTAACATTTCCCGCATTTCCTCGTCAGACTCTTCATCTAACATGGTGAGGCTGTCTTCTACGGTCTGCTTACTGTCTTTATATTCTTTATAAGCATCTACAATCGGCTGTAAATCACTCTGCTCTTTCATCAATTTCTGAAAACGAGTCTGGTCATTTACCACAGAAGGCTCATTTAATTCGCCCATTATCTCTTCAAAGCGGATTAACAAATCCTCCAATTTATCAAACATGTTGTTTCCTCCTAATTTATTCTTCCTAAAACTACCCGGTCCAGTCCGGCAAGGTCTTTTACGACTCTCACATCCCCATAACCTGCGCTGTGCATCATGGATGTCACCATCCCCGCCTGGTCATAGCCGATTTCAAAGAGCAGCCATCCTCCATGATTTAAAAAGGATCTGCTTTTCGTTACAATCTTCCGGTAGAAATACAGACCGTCTTCCTTTCCGTCCAGTGCTGTTATCGGCTCAAACAGCCTTACTTCTGCCATCAGTTTCGTGATTTCAGAAGTTGCGATATAAGGCGGATTGGAAACGATCACATCGAATTTACCTTCCACCTGATCAAACAGATCACTTTCCCGAAAATCAATGCAGACACCATGGCGTCTGGCATTTTCCCCGGCTACTTCCAGAGCCTCCCTGGAGATATCAACTGCCATGCCTCTGTTCGCACCGGACAGCTTCATCAGACTGATAATAATACAGCCGGAGCCGGTACAGACATCCAGTACCTTCATCCCCGGCCTCAAAACTTTTAATGCTTCCTCTGCCAGAATTTCCGTATCCTGCCTTGGAATCAGTACGTTGCTATTTACCAAAAAAGACAATCCCATGAATTCCTGTTCTCCGGTAAGGTGCTGCAGCGGCACACGTTTTCCCCGGGCTGCCAGCATTGTCTGGTAACGGGCATACTGTGCCGGCTGAATTTCCTCATTACGGTTCAGCAGGAAATAGGTCTTGTCAATATTGCAGACGTTCTCCAATATATACCAGGCGTCCAGACCAGGATTGTCAACGCCTCGCTCTCTCAGATAGTCTTCCCCTTTTTTTACAACTTCCTGCAGTGTCATGATATCGCTTCCTTGGTATAAGTTCCTGTCATGGTATGATCAGGTTCCTGCTCTGTTTTTTCTTCTGCAAAGGACATTCCAAAATTCTCCGAAAGATATACCTTCCAGTCAAATACTGCTTCCACTGATGCAATGGCAACTTCCGCCATCTTTGCATCCGGCTCCCTGGTAGTGAGATTCTGCAGCAGCATACCGGGTTTACTGAGCATGGTTATGAAAGCATTCTCACTTCTTCCTGCAAGTCTGATAAACTCATAAGATACACCGGCGATTACCGGAACCAGAAGAATCCGGACCACTACACGCAAAATGGGAGAATCTACTCTTATAAATATGAAGAAGATCACACTTATGACCATAACAATCAACAGAAAACTGGTACCGCAGCGTTTGTGCTGCTTGGAACTTTTTAAAACATTCTCTACGTTTAATTCCAGACCGTGTTCAATACAGTTGATGCATTTATGCTCTGCACCATGGTACATGAATACGCGCTGGATATCTTTCATTCTGGAGATCAGAAGAATATATCCCAGAAAGAGTAATATTCGTACAACACCCTCTGCAACTGCAATCAGCGTCATAGAATCTGTAAACTTATGAAAAAAGAGGGAAATAAAATATGGAAGAACCATAAACAGCCCAACTGCCAGTATAATCGACAGGGTAACCGTAATTCCCATAAGCAGGGAATCTCCCTTTCCTTTTGTCGCCTTCTCAAGAGCCTTATCAAACTTCGTAGGCTCCGCTTCTTCATCTTCTTCAAAAAAGCTGGCCGAATATGTTAATGTCTTCATACCAAGCACCATAGAGTCCACAAAATTGAAAACTCCGCGAATGATCGGCAGGGACAATATTTTCTTGTTCTTGATAATACTCTTATAGTCTTCCACCTTAACTACAATTTCGTCATTTGGCTTTCTGACAGCAACTGCATACCGGTCGGCGTTTTTCATCATAACGCCTTCCATAACCGCCTGTCCGCCGATATTTGATGATTTCATATTTATACCTCCTGCATACCGCAGAAAAGTCTTCGGTACTGCATCAATGTAAATGCCATGTTACTCTGTTTCTTCACAATTTCCGACATTTAAAAATAGGTTGAGATTTCACAACCTCAACCTTATCTTTATTCATACCTATTTGTCTGCATCAATACCATATTTCTTATTGAACTTGTCAATACGTCCACGAGCTGCTGCTGATTTCTGCTGTCCTGTATAGAATGAATGGCATTTAGAGCAGATTTCCACGTGGATATCTTTCTTTGTAGAACCTGTTACGAATGTGTTTCCGCAGTTACATGTTACTGTTGCCTGATGGTAATCTGGATGTATTCCGTTTTTCATGATGGTTTCACCTCTTCTTCTTATTTTGTGAACTGCTTACCTGTACACATTTACCTCCCTACGCCGCCTATCGGTCGTGGTCTGCACAGATCAATTCCCGGTCAATGCTGCTCCTGATGTTTCCACAACAAGGTAACCCGGGCTAGCCCTGTAAGTCCCTACAGTTTTAAAACAACGTTTGAATTATATCACACCACTTGTCAAAATGCAAGATATTTTAGCTAATTTATGCCTGCTTCTAAATGAATTTTTGCTTTTTCACCATCTGCACAAATTCCTGATTATTCCGTGTACGAACGAACATATTCAGTATATTTTCTACCGCATCATCGGATTTCATACCATTTAATGCTTTACGCATGATATAAACTGCTTCCTGCTCTTCCGGATCCAGGAGAAGATCTTCTCTTCTGGTTCCCGATTTTGGAATGTCAATTGCAGGGAATACCCGCCGTTCTGAAAGCTTACGATCCAGAACAAGTTCCATATTACCGGTTCCTTTGAACTCTTCATATACGACATCGTCCATCTTACTTCCGGTATCCACAAGCGCCGTTGCCAATATGGTAAGGCTTCCGCCCTCTCTCATATTTCGTGCAGCTCCAAAGAAACGCTTCGGCATATGAAGCGCAGCCGGATCAAGACCACCGGATAATGTTCTGCCGCTGGGGGGAACCGTAAGGTTATAAGCCCTTGCAAGCCTTGTAATGCTGTCCAGCAGAATCGTAACTTCTTTGCGGTGCTCTACCAGCCTTTTCGCACGTTCCATTACCATTTCGGAAACCCTTTTATGGTGTTCAGGCAGTTCGTCAAAGGTAGAATAAATAACCTCCACATTGCTTCCGCAGATCGCTTCTTTGATATCCGTTACTTCCTCAGGACGTTCATCGATCAGAAGAATGATCAGATGCATGTCCGGATTATTCTGTAATATGGATTTGGCAACATCTTTTAATAATGTTGTCTTACCTGCTTTAGGCGGAGATACGATCATTCCCCTCTGCCCCTTGCCGATGGGGGAAATCAGATCTACGATTCGCATAGCGGTACCTTTGGTGGTGCGTTCCATGCGCATTCTTTTATTTGGGAAAATAGGGGTCATATCTTCAAAATTTAATCTTTTTGTTGCTTCTGAGGGATGAAAACCATTGATACTCTTCAGATATAACAGAGCGCTGAATTTTTCCTGCTGGGTCTTGACTCTTGTATTTCCGGTGATGATATCACCTGTTTTCAGATTAAATCTGCGGATCTGGGAAGGTGACACATAGACATCATTTTCCCCTGGAAGGTAGTTGGCACAGCGGATAAATCCATATCCATCCGGCAGCACCTCCAGAATTCCATTCGCCGTAACGCCGCTGTCAAGCTGTGACATGTCCGTACTCTTGCCTTCTGATCCCGGATTGCTATCCGCTCTCTGTACGCTGTCTGTGCGCTGCATATTTTCGGATCTCTGGATATTGTCTGTGCGCTGCATATTTTCGGATCTCTGGATATTGTCCGTGCGCTGCATGTTTTCCGTTCTCTGCACATTTTCAACTCTTTGGGTATTGTCTGTACGCTGCATACTTTCGGATCTCTGTGTACTGTCCGTTCTCTGCACGTTTTCGCTTCTCTGCGTGTAATCCGTTCTTTGTGTATGCTCTGTTTTCTGTGTATTGTCCGCTTTCTGCACATTCTCTGCCTTTTGAGATGGCGCGGTTTTCTTTGGTTCTTCTATAGTGGCAGACGCACCTTCAGTATTCTGTTCTGCATCATTCACTGCACCATTTTTTTCATCTTCTGCAAGCATGAGTTCGATTACCTGGCTTTTTTTCAGGGCTGAAATATTCCTAAGTCCCCGGGATTTAGCCAATTCCTTCAATACCACTACTGATAATGATTCATATTTTTCTCTCATTTAAGTACTTATTTATAACCTTTGTTACAAATATCTCCTTTCCATATGCGATTTTTTTGATTCACAATTAAAATTCATAATCTGCGTTGATTTGGGGTTCGCGTCTGAAATGACTTTGATTCTTAATTAGACTCTCATATACTATAACACAATAATTACCAAAAATCAAATTAGAGACGATGTTTTTTAAGCGTCGTCTCTAATTCCATATTTCTTACGATAACATACCGCCCAGCATGCCGCCTCCCATACAGAGCAGCAACGTGGTAAACAGCTGCGGAAGCTCAGATTGCAGGCTTCCATTTGTAATCAGGGAAATCGCTGTGAGCATTAAGAAATATGCACTGCCTATGAGAAGACCCCACAGGAACTTCTGCTTTCCGGCACCTTTTCCCGCAATCCATCCCCCAATGAAACTGGCAATTATGTATATCCCTATTATGCCAATGGATACTTTACTCTGATTTAATTCCATTTTAAAAAGCAACAGAGCTAAAATCAGCAGTAAGATCCCGGTTGTCAGGTACGATACTACCAGGGACTTGATCACCAGCATGACTCCGGATTTTTTCGTTGCAGTGTTATCCATAGAACGCTTCCTCCTAGCGCGTGTTTAAAATTGTCTGTATCAAGCCGCAGTCCGCATTTCCCGGGGAACCTCCCCAATACAAGACATGCAGTTTGATCCAATGAATTTTAAATCATGTTCTAGAGTAATATATGTGAAAAGAGAAGGTTTTATGCAGGTTGGGACGGGAATTAACAGGATAAACGCTATTGCGTCTTTCTTTTCCCTCTGAGCATCATAAAAATAGCTCCTCCTGAAATCACAAATCCTATTACCATTACTGCTATCGGAGTGGCATCTCCTGTATTTGGAGATGCAGCCAGTGTATTTCCTGCCGGCTGTGGTTTCAGGTTCGTGGTACTGCTTCCGGTTGAATTACCTGATGTATTGCCGGGTGTATGATTGGATGTACTGTTTGAATTGTTATTTGTCTGGGTAGAGGATGGGGTACTTCCGCCCGTATAATTGTTACTGTTGTTCACTCCCATACCTGCAAGCAGGGTACCGCCAGCCACATCAAAGGGACTAAACGAACTTGTTTCAAAGCTCATGGTGTCTCCATTTATTACCGGATGCAATACTTCTGTGGTTCCATCTGACTTATAATGATAGATTGTCAGACCATTTGAAAGGTCCGTATCCGGTACCGGCATGGTTACTGTGACTTTTTCTCCCTGCTCCAGTACATATGCAGTATTGTGATACATATCCCATAATTTCAGATCGTAGGGTACTATGATCTTGCTGTTATCACCGCCGTCTCTGGAATTGTTAATTTCAGCGGTAAACTGCACATACCAGGGCAGATTACCGGATACGCTGACACTGTTGTGGGCATGGTTCCATACGCCTGCCGTATTCTGTGCCTGAATCAAAAGATTGTATGCATCTTCTGACACCTGGCTTCTTTCATTATCACTCAGTGCATCGTATATCTTGGTAACTTCTACTACGCTGCTGATATCCTCTCTGCTTTCTACCTGCAGGGAATAGACCATTTCGATGAAGGTATCAAGGTTATTTATTGGTTCTTCCGTGGGGAGCGTGGTATCTGAGTCTTGCTTCACATCTGCTTTTTCAGTACCCTGCGTCTTTGCCCCTTTATTTTTATTCCCAGGATTTTTATCTGTGAACTCTGCAGATTCTGTAGTTTCTGTCGTTTCTATAGATTCTTTAGTTTCTATAGATTCTGTAATTTCTGTAGATTCTGTCATTACTGTAGATTCTGTAGATTCTGTAGTTTTTATAGATTCTGCCGGTTCTGTTTCCGGTTTTGTGGCAGCCTGGGGAGAATTCTTATTTCCAGCCGGTGCCTCTGTTATCACATCTTCCGGGGCTGTCTCCGTAATCTCAGCTTCCGTCTGGGACGCCGATGCTCCCGGAACTGGTGCTTCGGTTGCAGGCGTTGTGGTAATTGCCTGGGATTCGCTCTGTCCCGGCGTATCCTGCTGCCAGGACTCAGACTCCGTGGATGGATACTGAACTGTGGTTTCTGTGGTTTCTGTTGTTGCCGTATCCGGTGATGAGGAGCCTGTTGTTGACTCTGTTGCCGCTGTTTCCGATGCCGCTGTTTCCTTTTCATTTTTTTCCACACCCGCAATAAGAACGCCGTCCTTCATCGTCGTTGCTTCTTTTGACGTGTAAACCGCGGCTTCTGCACTGACCCGGCTTCCGGATGCCTGTAATGTAACATTGTCTTTCAGAGACAGGTAACCGCTGTTGGATATGATATTTCCTTTTTGTCCATCTATTACAATATTGTTAAGCGTAAGGGCTCCGTCTTTTGACACTGCAATTACCGGACCCTCCAGACCTGGGGCTGCCTTTAGAACACTTCCCGACGGCATGGACCAGGTTGTTTCCCAGGACACATTTAAAGTCCCGGTCACCATAATCGTTCCGCCGCTTTCCCCCAGCAGTTCTTTTGCTTTTGTAAGGGTTGATACCGCACTTTCGCTGCTTTGCCCGGAATTCTCATTTGAGCCGCCCTCTCCGTTTAAATAAACGGTCTGGATTTCTGCCGCTTCTGCCGTCTGCATGGGCAGTATATTCACCGCTGCTAATGCAAATGCAAGAACCATGCTCCATATACGCATTTTCGTTTTTTTCTTTTGTTGCCCTGATTTCATACCTCATCCTCCTGATCTTTTGTATTTATCCACTACTGCGTTGCATAAGTATAAATCTCTGCCGCAGGCTTGAGTCCGCATTATTATAACACATTTGTTTCACATTTATCAAGTATTTATTACAAAATTATTAACAATATTTTTCAATTTCTTTGAATTCTTGCAATTAACCTGGAAATATTGTATATTCACTATAACTATATTGATTTAAGGAGATGATGTATTTGGATTCAAGTGATGCCATACAATTGGGCGTGCTGATCGCCCTGATTGGATTATCCGCATTTTTTTCTTCTGCGGAGACTTCATTGACAACTGTAAATAAAATCAGAATTAAAACTCTTGCAGACCAGGGAAATAAAAAGGCGGTTACCCTTCTCAAGGTAATTGATGATTCCGGTAAAATGCTGAGCGCAATTTTAATCGGCAATAATATCGTCAATCTGTCCGCGTCTGCCCTGGCAACTACACTTGCCCTTAATATCTGGGGCAATGCTGCTGTAGGAATTGCAACCGGAGTTTTAACCCTGTTAATCTTATTATTTGGGGAAATAACACCTAAGACTCTTGCCACCTTATATGCGGAACGGCTGTCCATGGGTTATGCCGGTATTATTCTGTTTATGATGCGGGCTCTGACGCCTGTTATCTTTCTGATCAACAAACTGTCTTATGTATGCCTGCGCATACTGCGGATAGACCCTTCTGCGAAAATGAACGCTATGACAGAACATGAACTGCGGACAATCGTGGATGTGAGCCATGAGGAAGGGGTAATCGAAAGTGAGGAGCGCCAGATGATCTACAATGTATTCGATTTTGGTGATTCCCAGGCAAAAGATATTATGGTTCCCCGTGTGGACATGGTTTCCATTGATATCAACAGCACCTATGATGAGATTATTGATGTCTTTGAGCAGGAAAAATTTACGCGGCTTCCGGTCTACGAAGAAAGTCCGGATAACGTAATCGGCATCATTAATGTGAAGGATCTGCTCTTTTGCAAACCTTCCGAAGAATTCCATATACGCGATATCATGCGTGAACCTTATTTTACCTACGAATATAAGAAGACTTCTGAACTTATGGTAGAGATGCGGCAGGATTCCATTAATTTTACCATTGTACTGGATGAATACGGCGCAACTGCCGGACTCATTACCCTGGAAGATCTTCTGGAAGAAATCGTTGGCGAAATCCGGGACGAATATGATAAGGATGAAGAGGATCTGATCCGCTGCCTCAATGACCTGGAATATATCATTGAGGGTTCCATGAAGCTGGATGATGTAAACGATGCCTTAGGACTGGACTTTGATTCTGAAGATTATGACTCCATCGGGGGCTACATTATCGAACGTCTGGACCACCTTCCCCAGCAGGGAGAATTTGTGGTGGCTGAAAACGGCATACGCCTTGTGGTAGATGCAGTGGATAAAAACAGAATCGATAAAGTACACATGTATCTTCCGGAAACGAACCAGGACCCAGATGCCCCGGAAACAGAACTTCCTCCCGGTGAACCGGAAGCAGATCAAGAATAGGCATTGGATGCATTACCTGAAAAAGCAGCATCCTGTGGATGACCGCCAATGGCGAATCTCACAGGATGCTGCTTTTACTTATTTCTTATTTCAATCTGAATTTCATAGTCTTGGAATATTTACCCCAATAGGTCTTATCCCCGTTCTTTACATATGCCCGTACTTTAAAAGTATAGGTCTTTCCTTTTTTGATGCCTTTTCTAATCAGCGCATTTTTGTATTTTGCCGTCACTTTGGTGTATTTGCCCGGTTTCACCCTTTCGTATAATGCGTATCCGGTGCAGGATTGCTTCACAACGGTGATCTTAGCTGATGATTTTCCATATTTTTTGATGGATTTAATCTTTGCTTTTAACGGACGGGTGGCAGTCTTAACCGATAAGGATTCCACTCCTAATCCGCTTTCATTCAGCGGTGCGATCTTAACGCTGTATCTCTCACCCGGCGCCAGATTGCGAATCTTCATGCTGGTTCCTGAAGTCTCGCCTGCAACGCTCCATTTCTTAGTACTGTAACGGTAAACGGAAACGCGGTATTTTTCTGCACGTGGTGCCTTCTCCCAGGTCACGTTCATAGATGCCGTATAGGTACCGGTAACTTTCACGCCATTTACGGCACCCGGAACCTGTACTTTTACGTCCGGTTTTGGAGTGTTTGCCATTACCAGCAGACTTTCTGCAGACTTCAGTGACTGATACATATCATCCACTTTCTTCTGGTCGCGAATGGAAATATTTCCGTCCACCAGCAGATGCTGCGCCTGTGCCAGTACATTTTTAAATGCTGCTGCACTTTCCGGCGTATATTTGCTCAGGTCTTTTTTCTCTACTTCCTGTACCAGTGCTGTCAGATTCTTTTTATCTGCCTTTTTGAGCACTTTTTGTATTTCTTCATTTAATACTTTCGCAGCTTCATTTACCTGACTTTGCGTAGCGGTATCTTTATCCCTGACTTTCTGGGCATTACTGATTGCTGCCGGCAGACCGCTTAAGGAATCCGGTGTATAGGCATCAGACATTTCGATCATCTTATCTGCGGTCTGAAGCGCCTTTACCAGTTCTGTTACATCTGCTTTTTCCGTCAGGCCTTCCATTGCTGAGTAAATTGCCCGAACTGCGTCATTAATCTGGCCTTGCAGGGCATCTGCTTTTAATTCCCCGGCTTCTTTTAATGCATCCGCCAGGTAACGGTAAGATGCCTTTGTATATTTTCCTTCTTCCACAGCCTTCGCATCTGCTATCGCCTGATCCAGATTTGTCCGGTCTGTGGGGATGTTAAATTTAACGGTATATATTTTCTGTGTGTCCGGCATTCCGTTTTCCGCAAGCATGATTACTTTTGCTTTTGGGTTTGCTTTTGTTGCCTGTAATATTGTTACGGAAGCATTTTTCTCCCATTCAGCTGATATCTGAGGAATGGTATCGTTGCTCAGGTTTACCACATAATCTTTAACCTCCGGGTTAAATCCTTCAATTGAGGTTTCCCCAGCCTTTAAATCAATTACCTGGTAGTCCGTCTGCGGCAGTACATTTTTTCCAAATGCCTGAATCTCGGTAATACCAAATGCATTTGATGTCGAAGACTCCATATTCACACGCACAATACATGTTTTAACAGGAACGAATTGAATGTTTGTCATGTCTTCCGACACAATTATAGGCGGTGTATCCACTGTCTCTCCTGCTTCATTCAGATAAGTGACTTCCGTCCAGTTTGCTTCATCATTGAATGGATGATCTGCAATTTCCCCAATATGTCCTCTTGGATTTTTCACCTCTGAAAATCCGGGAACTGCAAAGTCCAGAGGACCGGTGTAATACTCCACTTTATACGTTGTGGGATACTGGATTCCGTTAGTATTAGGCTCCTTGAAAAATCCTACTTTCAGGCTGTCGGCAAACCGTTCTACCACATCTCCCTCTTTCGCCATAATTACGCCAACCCAGTCACTCTGCCTGCCTACACGCTGCCAGTTGCACCAGATATTTTTACCCGTAACTTGTTCAAAACTGATGGTGCCGTCATTTAATTTATAAACTCGGTCTGTAGAATCAGCCCCGTCATTGGTAAAGGATGCAACTGCAAATGGCAATTCATATCCGTTACGCAGCTGGTAATAATTTTCTGAGGTTTCCACATCGGTGGAGGTTACGCGAACCTGTGCGGTTACGGGAACTGTGGTACCATCTTTTTCTGCTGTTCCCTGTACGGTTACCATGGTATCATCTGCCACATTAAACTGCTCCTGGCTCATTTCTTCCCATATTACGGGAACTTCAGAAACTGCCGTTCCATCGCTGTAGTAAACGGTAGTTGTCTCAGGCATGGCTGGTATTACATTTACCGGCGTTGCAAGAGCGTACTGCATAGCCGCTGCCACGTCTTTTACTTCAATTACTGCCGTAGGACGAAGATTCTGCCCCACTACAAATCCACGGATTTTGATACTGCCAAACTCTGCGTAATCCGCTTCTGAAATGCTGTCCCAGGTTACTTCCACATCTCTGTCAAAGCTGCCATCCACAGAAGCTTTTACGGTACCCGGCAATTCTGGTGCAACTCCCGGTTTTGTGGATATACGAACTTCTTCATAGGAAGTAATCTGTATTTCTTCTTTATTTTTCTCAATCGTAACTTTCACCGGATCTGCTTTGATTACAACTCCGTTATAAGTCACTTCTGATTGAATCGTTAGAGTTCCTTCTCTGATTGCATTTAATTTTCCCTTGCTGATCTCTGCTTTTGCCCCATCTCTGGAAGATAACTTATATTCCACGCCTGCAAGGCTGCTGTCAAGAACCGTTCCGTCCTCTAAGATTGCTTTGGTTGTAATTACTTCTGAGGAATTTTCAGGAATCGTTGTATTCGCCATGGATATTTCAGCCTGATTCAGCTTCAGCGGCATTTTTTCAAAGCTGACCGTGTACACTGCCTCTGCCTCTCCTGATTCACTCTTTACGAATACTTTCGTCTGGTCATCAATGGTCTGTGCCGGGATTACAAAGACACTTCCATGATCTTTCGCTATTGCGGTTACCGCCGGGATTTCATAAGGATATGCAGAAGTTACCGTATAATTAAACTGCTCTGCCGCAAATCCTTCTATGGTTTCTCCGTTTACCTGCAGGTCTTCTAATGCTGCTGTTTCTCCAACTGCTGCAACTCCGGTGTATACTTTTAACTCGGATATGCCCACCGGTTTAAATCCGCCGTCCTTTGGCTGGCCTTCCATCAGGATACGTACAAACTTAGCTGTTACCGGATCAAAATTAACCGGATATTCTTTTGCCCAATCCTCTGCTGCATCGCCAAAATCATCTACATGATCCTGGTTCGCTGCATTTGTCCAGGTCGTTCCGTCCATACTGGTCTGAATCGTTACCTTTGCAGGTTTCCTGGTCTGTCCGTCCGTATAGAAATGAATGCCTGCTTTTCCGATCTGGGCTGCTTCTTCAAATTCCAGCTGAACCCAGGATTCCTTCTTATCACCGTTACCATTTACCCAGTTATTCCAGGATGGTGTTCTGGAGATATTGCCGTCATTAATATTGGAAGACATATTATTGTCATGGTTGTTTACATAGTCATCTACATTGTTGTAGGAAGCGGAAGGCTTGGGATATAACGCACTGCCCACTCTGGTGGCAATATTTTTCGCATAAACAAGCTCTTCTGTTACCCTTACAATCGCTTTGGCGCTGTATTTTTCGATTCCTTCCAGTGTCCCCTTAACTTCAAACTCACCAGTCTGGGCAACCTGTTCCGGTGTAATTGCTCCCCAGGTCACGTTTACTTTCTTCTGGCTGCCATCTGTATAAACCAGTTCTGCAGTATCGGGAAGCTGTGGTATTTCGTTCACTCCGGTAACCACTCTCACCTCTTTGATACCAAGGATACCGATAATTGTTACTTTGATTTCAATCCGGTCACCGGTCTCAACCGTACCTGCTGCCTGGAACACGCCTTCTTTTTCCAGCAGATCTTTCGGGATATCATCCCATTTGACACTGAGTTTCCGTTTGGAGCCATCACCGTATACAGCTTCCACTTTTTCAGGAAGATTCACTTTTTCTCCCAGAATTGCGGTAACTGCTTTTGCGTTATACCCCAGAATCTGATCTGCCGCAACCGGTGTCTCAGTGGTAAATACATTGACAGAATCGCCTCTTAATCCTTCTGATGATGCAGTCAGGGTAAAGCTTCCTCCATCCTTTGTGGATTGCACTAATACAACTGCTTTCCCATTAAATGCTTTTCTCTTCCATACGCCATTGGTATCCTTATACCGTTCATGGCTGGAAGCATCTCCATTATCCACGCCTACGATTTTACCGTTGCCGGACACGTTGAAAATCACTTCATTATCTGCTGTAGGAACTACCGTTCCATTTGCATCTGTGATATCCACTTCAACATAAGAAATGTCGCTTCCGTCTGCCGTAAGTACATTTTTTTCCGGCTTCAGGCTTACCGCTGCAGGATCGGCTGCACTGGCAACTACGTCCTCTGCAATTTTCTGTCCGTCTTTGTCATAAGCAACTGCAGTTAAGGTACCTGGTTTATAGTCCATACGCCACTCCAGATAGAGTTTGCCGTCTGCTGTCTGCTGGTATTCCTTATCTTTATTGTCTTTTACTTCTGCAACATTTTTATATGGTGTAACGGTTTCAAATGTCTTCTTCTGGTCTACCAGCGTTCCGATTCCATCACTGGTGTCGTCTGCCGCCTTAAAATACAGTTCTACGGAACGAGCGTTGGTATAGACACGTACCGGAATTTTACCGTCCCGGTCTGTTACTTTGGATTTCAGGTTACTGTCCTCCCAATTCCAGTGAGGCAGGATATGAACCATCGGATTATCTTTTACGTCAGTCCACTGGCTTTGGTAGAGATAATAGGAATCTTTTGGAAGTCCTGCAGTATCCACGATGCCAAAGTAAGAGCTCTTAGGCGGTGTGGTGGTAGACTGATTCCATGGTGTAGGTTCTCCTATATAATCAAAGCCTGTCCATACAAATTCTCCTGCAACAAACTTTCTGTCCCGGTCTCTGACTAATGAATCCTGTGCGGTTCTTCCCCAGCCTACGCAATCCGTATCATAAGAGGACTGCTGATAAGGAATCGACGCACCGCTGTTCACGGTATCCGGATGAGCATAAACACCGCGGCTGCTGGTAGCAGAAGCGATTTCCGAACCATACAGTGCCCACTCTGGTTTTTCCCGGTGCTGCGCATCGTAGCGGTTCTCACTATAGTTAAGTCCCGGAACATCTACGGCATCAAATACGGCTGCCATATTGGCATTGCCGCCTAGATTAGAGCTGGTATCGCCCATGTTCCCACGGAATTTATCTTCTCCAATGGTTGTAGGTCTGGTAGTATCAATTTCTTTTATCCACTTCACCAGATTTTTGGCAGTCTGTACACCCTCGGAACTGTTCGATGTCCAAATCTCATTTCCGATAGACCACATGATGATAGATGGGTAGTTCTTTCCACGTTCTACCATATTTTTAATATCAAACTCTGCCCAGGTCTGTCCGGGTGCTGCATCCGGATGCGTTGCCGCTTTGGTAAAAAACCTGCCATAATCATAGGTTTTCTTACCGCCCTGCCAGGTATCGAAAGCTTCATCGATTACCATAAGCCCCATCTTGTCACAGATTTCAATCAGCTTATCATCTGCCGGATTATGGGTAACACGGATCGCATTTACGCCCATATCCTTCATGATGCGCATCTGCCGCTCAATCGCCGTATAGTTGGCAACTGCCCCCAGTGATCCCTGGTCATGATGCATGCAGACACCATATAATTTCATCCACTCCCCATTTAAGTAAAATCCGTTGTCGGTCGTGAATTCAAAGTAACGGAAACCAAATCTGCTTTCGCTGGAATCCAGAACCTTATCCCCTTTTACAATATCCGTCTTCAGATAGTAGAGGTTCGGATCTTTTGTTGACCAGAGTGCAGGATCTGCTACCGTGGTGGTCTGGGATACCGGCTGTGTCTCACCGGAAGGAAGTGTTACGTCTTCAGATGTCACCGGCTCTGTTACCGCCTGTCCGTTTCCATCCATTACGGTCTGGCGAACCTGAACGGTCTGTTCCTTGTCCGTATCATTTTTTACCTTGGTGGTAACATCTACTTTACCGGATCCATTTTCTATATCCGGTGTGGTAATCTGTGTGCCCCAGTGATCCACATGGACTTTATCCGTCACGGTGAGATGCACATCCCGGTAAATACCGCTTCCGGAATACCATCTGCTGGACTGCAGCTGGTTTACTACCTTAACGGCAATTACGTTTTTGGTTTTGCCGTCGCAGACCAGATCATCCGTAATATTATATGTAAATGGCATATAGCCATATGGATAGTTGCCTACAGATTTCCCATTTACATAGGTGGTACTGTTCATATAGATGCCGCCAAAATCAATGGAAATCTCTTTGTCCTTCATAGATTCCGGCAGTACGAACGTTTTACGGTACCAGCCGGTTCCCCCATCCAGATATCCACATTCCGATGTCGCAGGAGAATTGTAATTAAAATCAAATTCAATACTCCAATCGTGAGGAAGATCCAGACTGCGCCAGGAAGTATCGTCAAAATCTTTACTTTCCGCACCGCCTGGATCTCCCAATAAGAACTTCCAGCCATCATTGAACAACATGCTTCTGTCGGCCTCATTCTCACTGGAAAGCAAGGATACCGCCGGTTCTTCCCTGGCAAAAGCTGTCATGCTTATGCTGGAACAAACCATACACAATGTTAACCCCAATGCCACTAATCGTTTTTTCATGTTTTCCCTCCATCTTTTTGATTATTCACTGAATATAACAACAAAAAATATTCAGATGTAAATCTATCTTACCAAAAAGTGTCAGAAAAACTCATATGATTTTCTTATCATTTTATTTGAATTTCTTAATCATCATGGTGGTGATGGTGTCCGCACTGGTGAGAATCGCCCTGATCCTTTAATTCGATCTCATCACCTGCCATTTTTAAAATCCCTTCTATTTCTTCTGCCGGCATTTCAATATAAGCGGACAACTCTTCCAGACTGACCTTTCTCTCCAGATCTACTTCCAGATTCTTAATCGCTTCATTCAGATAATTGACCTGCTCCACAATTTGCTGGTCGTCATGTTTGAAATCTTTTTGTTCCTGCTCTGCGTCATCCAATACCTGAAGGATTTCTTTTTTCATATATTCCTGATAATCCGAAAGTGTTTTCTGCTGCTCCAGCGCATCCATGACCAGAATCAAACCTACATTCCCTTCCTGGATCAGATCACTCTTGGGAAGCTGGGTATTGTTATATTCCATTACCAGGTCATATACTCTTTTCAGGTTCTGTTCAATTAGCCTGCTTTTAGCCATGGCGTCCCCACCGGCTGCCTGATTAAATAATGCCAGTTCTTCTTCTTCCGTCAGCTCCTTTATTTCGCTTGCCGCCAAATCTTCCAGATACATGTTCAAAAAGGTATCTTCCTCCTGGGAATCCTGAAGGGGTGTTTCTGCCTGATCGCCTTTATCAGTTGCTTCTTCAGCTTCAGGAACCGCCTTTTGGTAACCTTCTACTGCTATTTTCTGGCTGCCCAGATACTCATAAATAAATTCGTACTGCTCATCGGTAAGATGTGCGTTTTTAAAAAACTCTTTGATCTCTTCTTTGCTTAACACGTTGTTCTTTGTATCTGCATATGCTTTTAATTCACTTAACATCTCACGAAATATAATTTTTTCCTGCATATTTTCACTCCTTTATCCTGCTTACTTTTCCTCCAATACGGAAATGGCTTTTTGCAGCTGGTTATCTTCTTCATGGCTTAATGCCACCTTCTTTTCCAGTGACTCATCCAGCTTTACTTCTACATCCGGATCTATTCCCACCCCATGGATATTATTTCCTTTTGGTGTATAATATTTTTCAATGGTCAATTTCAATGTCGTACCATCGCTTAGGGTTTTGTATCCCTGCACAATTCCTTTTCCAAAGGTAGTTGTTCCTACCAGCGTTCCGATTCCATAATCTTTCACGGCACCTGCAAATACTTCTGATGCACTGGCGCTGTTTCCATTTACCAGGATTACCATTGGCTTGGTAAACTGATGGTCCGCGTCTGATTTATATTCTTTTTTATTTCCATACTTATCCTCTGTATATACAATTAAGCCTTCCGGCAGAATCTGATCCAGCATCTTGCATGCCACCTGCAGCACGCCGCCCGGGTTATTGCGAAGGTCTATAATGAGTTTTTCCATTGATTCGCCTTCCAGTTTTACCAATGCATTCTCAAACTGCTTCTCTGTAACACCGTCAAACTCCGAAATAGCAATATATCCGATTTTATGATCCAGCATTTCGCTGCTTACCGTAGGCATCTCTACGGCTCCTACCTGAACCTCTGCCTTCACCGGTTCTTCGCTTCCTTCTCGTTTTACTTCCATTTGAACAGAACCGTCTTTTTTTTCTTTGATCAGCGCTACGACCTGATTCAAATCCAGTCCGCTTACATCCTGATTATCTACTTTAACTAAGATATCTCCCGGCAGAAGCCCTGCCTCAGCGGCTCCAAATCCGTCATAACACCTGGCTATGGTGATCAGTTTTGTCACTTTATCCTGCATCATAACAGCACCAATTCCGCTGTATGTACCTGCATTTGATTCCTGCAGCTGTTCCATCTCTTCTTTTGTATAATAATTAGAATAAGGATCTTCCAGGCCTTTCACCAGCCCCTTGTACAACTGTGTTTCAACCAATTCGGCATCGGCATCATTTAAATAATACTGGTTAATTACATCCTCTATCTCATCGATTTTCTTTTGGACTTTTCCATCATCCAGTTTTAAAAGTTCTTCTGTCTGTTTTTCATTCGGCAGTGTCTCTTTCTGGGATTCCTGCCCGGCTTCAAACAAATTACTGTTCACGATCTGACCGGAAATAAAGTACGCCGCCAGTCCTAACACCGCAGTTACACACAGCCCACACAAAAACCCCTTAAAAAACCGCTTGTCATCTTCCATTATATGTCTCCTTCAAAAGAAAGATCCTGAAACAGCAATTCCCCTGCTCCAAAACCCTCTGCATACTTGATTCCAGCATAGAGCGTATTTCTTTTACACTCCTATCTTATTCCAAATTCTGTAAATTATTCACAGCAGTTCTTTTACAGAATCGGTGCTGAGTGCGTTCTGTACACTCCGGGCAAAGGAAGAACCCTCTGTCAATTCCGAAGTGTGTTTGAATCACACTCCAGTGCAGAGAGTTCCACATAACCCTTTTCTTAATAATCCTGAGTCTCCATATATTTCATATATTTTACAACCATCAGTGCAATCTTAAAGGTAATCGCATCTTCAAATACTCTGAGATCCAGTCCGGTGCTCTTCTGCAGCTTATCCAGACGGTAAACAAGCGTATTTCTATGAATATAGAGCTGTCTTGAAGTTTCTGAAACATTCAGGCTGTTTTCAAAGAATTTATTAATCGTAGTTAATGTCTCTTCATCAAAATCATCCGGTGATTTACCATCAAAGATCTCCCTGATAAACATTTTACACAGCGGAATCGGCAGCTGATAAATAAGACGCCCGATTCCAAGGGAACTGTACGCAATCACATTGCGTTCGCTGAAGAAAATCTTGCCTACGTCCAATGCCATTCTGGCTTCTTTATAAGATCTGGACACTTCCTTGATTTCCCCTACAATTGTTCCATAGGCAATATGTGCCTTTTCCCTTTTTTCCAGTCCCAGGCAGTCTATGATACTTTTGGCTACTTTATCCATTTCCGGATAGCCTTCGGTATTCACCAGTTCTTTTACTACGATGATGCTCTTCTCATCTACTGCAGTAATAAAATCACCGGATTTGCCTCCCAGGAAAGTACGAACATTCTCTAAAGAGGTATTGTCTTTCTCATAACTGGTTTCCAGGATAAATACCACACGCCTTACATCCGTTTCAATATGTAGCTTCTTGGCACGGTTGTATATATCCACCAATAAAAGGTTGTCTAAAAGCAGGTTCTTAATAAAGTTATCTTTGTCGAACCTCTCTTTGTAAGCGATTAACAGATTCTGGATCTGGAAAACAGCCAGTTTCCCGATCATGTACACATCTTCACTGCTGCCATCTGCGATCAGCACATACTCAAGCTGATGTTCATCAAATACTTTAAAGAACTGATGTCCCGCCAGTACCTGGCTGTCTGCCGGAGAGGATACGAACGCCATGGCTGACTCCCTGTATTCATCTGCCTCCGGAAATGTAGTTGCAAGCATGCTTCCTTCTGTGTCTACAATACACAGATCTACTCTTGCGATCGCCTTCAGACCATCGAGAGTATTTTGTAAAATTTGATTTGATATCACTAATGTCACTCCTTCTTCCCATAATTTAAGAAACCTGATAACGATTACGCTCCCACTCTTCTCCCTGTAAACGCTAATACTACTTGTATTCTAATATAAAACTACCAAAAAAGAAAGAGAAAAATGATACTTTTTTGTAAAAAAGTATCATTTTTCAAAATGACGCTCTAAAAAACCCAATCCGAGCACCTCTTTTGCATCGCTGACTACCACAAAAGCCCCCGGATCTACGGATGCAACTCTCTCTTTTAACAGAATGATTTCTTTTTTGGAAACCACACAGAAAAGCATATCCCGATGCTCACCGGAATACATACCTTTTGCATCCAGTCCCGTCAGTCCCCTCTGCAGCTCATTCATGATCTCATGCGCCACTTCATCTCTGAGACTGGTGATAATAAATGCTATCTTTGAATAATTAATACCTTCAACCATATGGTCAGAAATCCATGAAGTCACCACTATTCCAATGATTGCATACAGGGCAAGGCTGATCCCGAATATATAAGCCCCAATGAGCACAATAAACGCATCAATCACCTGCATAATCTGAACGATGGAATAATGGCGGAGATAGTGCTGTATCAGGGATGCAACCATATCGGTCCCGCCTGTGGTCCCCCTGGCCATGAAAACCAGTCCGATTCCCAGGCCCATAATCCCGCCGCCAAAAAGAGCGGAGAGAATTAAATCTTCATTCATTAACGGGAAAACCGGCATGATATATAACCAGAAAGACAGACTGAACGTCGCAAAGAATGTCCGTTTTAAAAAACGGCCCCCTTTAATTTTCATTCCCAGGATAAAAACCGGAATATTTAATGCAATGTTTGTGAGCCAGAGCGGTATGCCTCCCTTTAAAAATGGATCTGTTACGGCCTTTAGTACAATTGCCGCTCCCGTAAATCCTCCGGTTACCATATTCGCCGGCTCATAGATTGAGTTAATGGCTAATGCCATGAGTGCAGTACCCGCAAACATCATTAAATAATCGAGATATTTCGGTCTTTTCCTGTGAAATTCCATGGGATTACTCCCCCTTTTCGCTCTGATATTTTGATACTTTTCTCTTAAATATCCTCTTTTCTATCAGTTTGCCCAAAAAGTTCGCTTTTGATTCCACATTCATTAATGATGACGCAGTTTGTCCCATTCCAATCCATACCCTGGCACCCAGCTTCTGCCGGCAGCCCATTAAAAATTCTTCTTCATAAGGGCTTGGAATCGCTGCTATAATAATGTCTTCAGCTGAAGCATTCAGCAGATTTACGATGCTGTCTTCATCTTCTGTTGCATCATCCAGAGAAAAAGTGCCTACAATATTCAGTCCTCTGTGCTGCTTTTTCATATGCTTTTGAAAAATCAGGCGTTCGGAATCTTTCTCCGTCAGCAATGCAACTGTCTTATCATGCTCCATGGCATAGCTGCATATGCCTTTTAAAAAACTGTTATCCTCTACTTCTTCCAATGACTGTTTTAAATCTTCACCGCAGACTTTCCAGACTTCCTTGTCTCCGATGATATTCAAATCCATCATCCCCATCTTGTCTGTCCATCCCGGTTCTTTTACCGCTTCCACCAGAACATTTGCAAATATCATCCCTACTGTGCTAAGAGAATCTGTCTCCAGAAATCCTGCCACCTTGCCCACTGCTTCTTCTACACTGTCATTATCGATCTTAACGCCCAGTATTTCTATACTCTTATTCATCTTATCACCTACTACCTTAAATCCGATTTTGACGTGTTTGAAAATTCATTTCCCCACAGCTGTGAGAAAGGAATTTTAATACACGCTCAAGCAAATTGCATAATCCCGCATCGTAAAACAATGATAACAGACTTTACTTTTAATTTCAAGCAATACCTATTTTGTTAACATGTAATTAATGAATGTGTAATTTTTTGTCCTGACACTAAACAATTTCCTATTTCAAATCATAAAAATTTATGTTAATATTTATGTATTGTATTTTTTCTGCCTGTTTTGTCATAACAGGTGTGATATATACTGATTTTGCCTGCCTATAGAATTTATTCTAAATAATAATAAGCGGAGGAAAGAAAATGATCTACAATGACATTAAAAAACTGGTTACCTATGGACTTCAGACTGGACTGATCGAAGAGACAGACCGCATCTACACCACCAATGCCCTTTTGGAATTGCTGGAGATGGAAGAATACGATGAGCCCCTGGGAGGGGATACAGACATTGATCTGGAAAAGGTGCTTTCGAACATCATGGATTATGCTTACGAGCATGGCATTATGAAAGAGAACAGCGTTGTCTACCGTGATTTATTTGATACTAAAATCATGGGACGTCTGGTTCCAAGACCTTCTGAAGTGGTAAAAAAATTCCTGGATCTGTATGTGAGAGATCCAAAAGAAGCTACCGATTACTTCTATAAATTAAGCCAGGATACGGATTATATCAGAAGATACCGCATTAAAAAGGATATGAAATGGGAAACCCCCACTCCTTACGGTGATCTGGATATTACAATTAACCTTTCCAAACCGGAAAAAGATCCTAAGGCTATTGCTGCCGCTAAGCTTGCAAAGCAGAGCGGTTATCCCAAATGTCTTCTCTGTCCTGAAAATGTAGGTTATGCCGGCAGAGTGAATCATCCGGCAAGACAGAACCACCGCATTATTCCGGTTACAATTAACAACAGCCAGTGGGGATTCCAGTACTCTCCTTACGTTTATTACAATGAGCACTGTATCGTTTTCAATACCCAGCATATCCCGATGAAAATTGAAAGAGATACCTTTGGCAAACTTTTGGATTTCGTAAAGCAGTTCCCTCACTATTTTGTAGGTTCTAATGCAGATCTTCCAATCGTTGGCGGTTCCATCTTAAGCCATGACCATTTCCAGGGCGGCAATTATGAATTTGCCATGGCTAAGGCTCCTATTGAATCTTCCTTTACGATCAAAGGATTTGAAGATGTTACAGCGGGAATCGTAAAATGGCCTATGTCCGTTATCCGTATCAGCTGTACCGACACCGGACGTATTATTGAACTGGCTGACCATATCTTAAATGCCTGGAGAGGATATACGGATGAGGCATCCTTTATCTTTGCAAATACAGACGGGGAACCACATAATACCATTACCCCGATTGCCAGAAAACGCGGCGATGCTTATGAATTGGATCTGGTACTGCGCAACAACATCACCACAGAAGAACATCCGCTGGGTGTATATCATCCCCACGGGGAACTTCATCATATCAAAAAAGAAAACATCGGACTGATTGAAGTTATGGGACTTGCTGTTCTTCCTGCAAGGTTAAAATCAGAAATGGAACAGCTGGCTGACTATATTACTTCCGGCAAAGAAATCCGTTCCAATGAGGATCTGGAAAAACATGCTGACTGGGTAGATGAGTTTTCTGCAAAATATGAAAAAATCGATGAAAGTAATGTAAGACAGATTCTGAACGATGAAATCGGTCTGGTATTCATGAAAGTTCTGGAACATGCCGGAGTTTACAAATGTACCGCAGAGGGCCGGGAAGGCTTTATGCGCTTTATCGGTACTCTGTAATGCAAAAAACGGCACTTATCACCGGAGCATCCCGGGGCATTGGACGCGCCATTGCCCTGAAGCTTGCCCGGGAAGGATATCAGGTAGTGATCACCTGCTTAAAAAACGGCTGCCTTTTAGAGGAGACAAAGAATATTATTGAAAAAACATGCGGCGTCACCTGTTTCCCCTTCGTGGGGGATATGGGGGACCCGGAAACGGTAGATAAACTGTTCCGGGAGATTGCAGCCCGTTTTCAAACGCTGGATGTGGTTGTGAACAATGCCGGGATCTCCTATGTTGGGCTTTTTACCGATATGACCCCGACGCAGTGGGACCGTATTCTGCAGACAAATCTGTCTTCCGCTGTCTACTGCAGCCAGCATGCCATTCCTTTGATGCTTTCTAAAATGAGTGGAAAAATCATCAATATATCATCTGTCTGGGGCTGTGTTGGTGCTTCCTGTGAAGTCGCTTACTCATCCGTAAAGGGCGGTATGAATGCTCTTACCATGGCGCTGGCTAAAGAGCTGGCACCCAGTAATATCCAGGTAAATGCCATTGCCTGCGGGGCAATTGATACAGAGATGAATCAATTTCTAAGTCCTGAAGAACGTGATGCCCTGATCGCCGAGATCCCTTCGGACCGCTTTGGAAAAACAGAGGAAGTTGCGGATCTGGTGTATGACCTCTGCCGGAGCCATTCCTATCTGACAGGACAGGTAATCAAGTTGGACGGAGGCTGGATTTAGCACTGTCTAACATTGTTTAAAACACAAATATTATTTTATATCCACATAATTTGAGGAGTGCCGATTTGGCACTCCTCTTTTTCACTTATTTCAGGGTATATGTTTTAGGGTTTGAATATTTACCGTAGTAAATTTTAGATCCCACTTTACGGTAAGCACGAACCTTGAAGCTGTATTTTGTACCCTTTTTCAGTTTATTGATGGTATAGCTGGTCTTGCCTGTTGTCTCAATCTGCTTATAGCTGCCTTTTCCTGACTTCATCAGAATCTGGTATCCGCTGCATGTCACTTTCTTATAAGTAATTTTTACTTTTGATGAACCGGTTTTTACAATGCTTTTCATTACGGCTTTCTGAGGTCTTGCCACTGTCTTTAATACTGTGGAATCGGGACCTGTTCCAGCCTGATTGACTGCAGCCACTTTTACACTGTATCTGTTTCCGGCTTTTAATTTGTTCAAGGTAAAACTGTTCCTTGCTGTACTTCCTGCTGTTCTCCACTTCCCGTCCCGATAGATATAGATTTTGTAGCTCTTGGCATCTGCTGCTTTATTCCAGCTTATTTTCATGGAATATACTGCACTGCTTGCCTTTAATCCCGTGACCTTTGCAGGCTTTTGTACCGGAACCGGAATTTTAACATTTACTTTACAGGATGCTGCCTTTTCTCCTTCAGCCGTTACAGCCGTTACGGTTACCGTACCATTTCCCACTGCCGTTACAACTCCGGACTGGCTTACTAGGGCAATTCCCGTATTGGAGGAAGTCCATAATACCCCTTTGTTCGTTGCCCCTTCCGGTTCTACAACCGCTTTCAGATTTACAGTTTCTCCTTTTGCAGTTAAGTTTACTTCTGTTTTATCCAGTTTTACTCCTGTTACCGCCACATGAGGAGCTTTTATATCAACGGTTACGATACATACCGCTGTAAATCTGCCGTCTTCGGTGGTTGCGATCACCGCAGCCTGTCCATTACTGCGGGCTGTGATCAGACCTTCATCGCTTACCTGGGCTACCTCAGGCGCTGTGGTTGTAAAGGTTACATTTTTATTTTCGGCATTATCCGGATTTACGATAGCCTGAAGCTGAAGTGTGGCTCCTTCTTTATCCAAACGGGCATAGTCATGGCTTAATTGAATGCCCTCTACTCTTACCGGAATCTCTACTTTCACCCTGCACTGCGCCGTGAATCCTCCGTCTTCTGTGGTAACCGTTATGACGGATTCACCATTTGCCTTTGCCATAACAACTCCATTGTCGTCCACATCTGCGGCATCCGTATTGGAGGAATTCCACTGTACCATTTTATTGGTTGCATTTTCAGGCAGAATTTGTGGAACCAGATGCAGCATTTCATTTGCTTTTGTGAGAAGAGCATCCGTCTGGCTCAAAGTAACTCCTGTCACATTCACATTTTCATCGGGAATTTCTACTTTTACTTTACATACTGCTTCAAATCCACCGTCATTCGTGACTGCTGTAATTACAGTCTCTCCTTCTCCTGCTGCAGTAACTACCCCCTTTTCATCTACCGTTGCCGCATCCGGATTGGATGAACGATAGGTTACGGTCTTGTCTGCAGCATTTTCAGGCATAACTACCGGATTCAGGGAAAGCTTGTCTCCCAGTCCTTTCAACAGTGCCGTTTCCGGTTCCAGAGATATTCCGGTCACCTGGATTACTGGTTCCGGTATTGCAACGGTTACTTCACAAAGGGCAACATAGCCTCCATCCCGTGTGGTAACTGCGATTATAGCTGTTCCATTTGCTGCTGCTGTTACCAGTCCATTTTCATCCACAATCGCTGCTGCTTTGTTAAAAGATTTCCACATTACTTCCTGATTGTATGCATTTTCCGGTTCTACTTTCCCATTCAGCTTTATAGTCCCGCCTGCTTCCGTCAGTGTAACCGACTGGGTATCCAGCTGGATTCCGGTTACCTTTACCGGATCTTTTGGTATGTCTACCGTTATCTTGCATCGATCTGTAAATCCTCCGTCTTCTGTTGTTACCGTGATTACGGCAACCCCATTAGCCACCGGTGTAACCAGTCCGTTTTCATCTGCTTCTGCAATTGCAGGATCCGATGATTCCCAGGTCACTTTCCTGTTATCCGCATTAGCCGGCGTAATAACGGCGGTCAGCTGCAGCGTATCATCCGTATGTGTAAATCTGGCTGCATTACAGTCCAGGCTCACACTGGCTGCTTTTACGATTTCTTTGACGGTCACGGTACACGCTGCCTCGAATCCGCCGTCCTGTGTAATTGCTTTTATAACGGATACTCCGTCTGCAACTGCCGTTACTGCTCCATTTTGGTCTACGGCTGCTGCCTGTTCGTTTGAAGATACCCAGGTGATATTTTTATTGGTCGCATTTTCCGGCTTCACATATGCCGCAAGCTGCAAGGTTTCTCCCGGTTCTAACCCGGCCTCCGCCTGGCTGATCGCAACGCCTTCTGCTTTTACGATTTGTACTAAATTGTCAATGGCATCCTGAAGCTGGCTGCAGGTATCGGATACTTCTGCATTTCCGGCTTCCTCCCCTTCTAACACTTTAAGCGCAAGCTCTGCCGCTGTTGTTAACTTTGCAAAACTTTCTGCTGTGTAGTCACTTTCTTTATAAGAAGCAACGGTGTCGTACAATGCCTGCAAAGCCGTTTTATCTACGGATTCACTTTCTGTTTTCTGTACCCGGAAGGAATAGATTTCTACATAGGTGGAACCTGCACTTGCATTTTTCCCATCCTGCTTTACGATGATCTTATAACTGCCCTTGGGATCTAATCCAGTGAATTGATATAACAATACATTTGTGCCTCTGTTTGCCGTATAACAATCCACCATTTTCCTGGATCCTTCTACCAATGTGCCTGTCAGATCCACGATACTTACATCTGCAATTCCATGGTCATTTGCAGTTACGCCGTACCATTCAATGGCATTTCCGGTAAATGCAAACTCTGCATAGCTGCCTTTTACTGTTGTGTCACAGGATTCTGAATTTGCCCGGACTGTCCATTCTCCGGTGCGTTTCACTTCATCGCTGTTCCCCTTTGTAATCTCGGTATATTCCGCTTTTTCCAATGACTCCTGTGCTTCTTTTAATGTTTTTGCAAACTGGTCCGCCATATCCTGGGTCAGTTCTTTTGATTCCACGGCGTCCTTTGCATTCTTCAATGCCTTTTGGAACAGATACCAGCTGTCCTTTGTATAATTTTCATTAGTAATTGCTTCTGCTGCGGCTATTGCCTGATTCAGGGTGTCTTTATTTACCACATTTTCCTGAGGGTCCAGATTCATACTGAACTCCAGAGCTTTTCCTAATTCGCTGTGAACAAAGAAATCTACGCTGCCTGCTTCTTGCATGGAATCCGGCAGTACAAATTGAAAACCAGCCCGTTTTCCCTGCGCCTTTACTTGATTTACAAAGAGATCTTTCCCATCCAGTTTTACACGGATGACTGCCTGTGAATTGGATGTCACTCCCGCAGCAGTGACATTTACCGTTCTGGTATTTTTATCATAACTGATTCCCAGCGTATTATCCTTCGTATCAGGATTAACCGGCGCTGCTTCCATTTCGGTTCCTTCTGCTTTGATCAAGGTATTATAGGCAATTGCTTCATCTGCAGCATTTGTCACCAGAATCTGAAGTACTTTGTTGCTTACATCCTCGGGGAACGTATAGCTTCCCGTATAATGGAGGGTTTCTGCGCCCTTAATAACAATAGGATCATCCTGTACACCAAGAAGCTTCCATCCTTTTTCAATATCATATAACAGATAAGATACTTTGCCTTCTATATCCGAAGCACTTTTATTTTTAAGATCCATCACGGTCTGGAAAGTCTCTCCCCCGCGGGGTTCGGATACTACTGTGTTATTGGCATATTTCATCTGTGCCGGATCTGTAAGCACGTTTAAGATATCCTGTTCTTCCTGGTACACCTGAAATGCATCCACAATCATATACACGCCGGATTTCTTCTCACCCCGCAGTTTATAATTTCCCTGTGGCAATATCGGTGATGTATACACGGTCTGCTGATAGAGACGGCTGTTATCCTTACAGCTGATCGTCTTCCTGTCAACCTCTTCACCCGTATCTGCATTGGTCAGAATCATTTCTATATCGCCCTGATCCGAGTATTTTCTGGTGATGTACTCAATCTTCGTCCCCTGAAAAGCTACTTCAAACCATGCGGACTGTGCCTGTTTGATATCCGGGAATGCACACACCGTAGATCCCTGGTCATCGCTCTTTCTGGAATCAAAATACCAGGCGTTCTGGGTATATAAGTCTGTGGAAACCTGGGTACTGTATGTTACTTCCGGGTCATTGCAGTCAATATAGCGGGATGTTCCATCTGCCTTGTGATAGCTTAAGGTCTGCATACTGTTTGTTCGGTGTATATCCAGTATTACCAGCGCATTGGACTCTATTTTCTTTAACTCTGAAAAGAAGGATTTCTTATCACTTAAGGCGGCTCCGTTTACGGATTTAACAACGTCCCGCTTCCGGTAGCCCAGTGCATAAGCCTCACTGTCCTCCGGCACTTCTTCAAAATAAATACCCTTATAATCATTGGATGCGGTAGAAGAAATAATGTTGTCATCAATTCCCGTCACCGTTGCACCCTTCCACTCTTCTCTCTGGAGAATATCAGAACCGCCTGAACCAGAATCAATTTTTGCATAAATCGGAGCCTTGCACGGGCATCCCGGCTTTCCAAACTGATCCATGGCGAAGTTTTCGAATCCTACCTGCTTCATGCCCTCCTCATTTAATACCGTATAGTCATTACTTCTGGCATTTTTAAATTCGGGATTTACATCGATCAGCGCATTTTTATCGTAATCATTCTGTGCCTTATTTACGTGGTACCAGGAAGGAAGATTGATCTTCGCACCAAAATCATAGTACCAGTTTTTATCTACGGCATATTCAGCCTGTTTAAATCTGTTTTCATCTACTACTGCAAACCCGTAGGGTGTGGTATTCGCCACGATATTGCTGTAGATTTCATCTCCTGCTTCTTTATAGGATACGTGAATCTGGAATTGTCCGTCCAGAATAATATTGTTATATACTTTCCGGTCAAAGCCTTCCCTTAATTTAATTCCCAGCCCCAGACAGAGGTTGTTGTAAATTTCATAGTTGGAAGAACCGTCATCTAAATCGATGCCCCAGGTATGGGGAGCGTCAGAATCATGCTGGAACCGGTTATCGTGAATCTTATTGGTCTGGTATGCATCGATCAGGGCAAGATCATATACTTTTGCGTCCTTTTCGTAATTCCTGATCAGATCTCCGCTTTCACCGCTTGCATTGTATTTCGGTACAGACCAGAAACGGTCTCTTCCCCAGGAGTTAAACGGACCGTGGTCGGTAGTCTCTAACTGGGCATTATATACATCATTATAAGCAATCTCATGTCCGCCGAATGTACCGTCATTGACGTTGATACAGGAACGGGCACTTTTATGGATTGTATTGTGCAGAATTTTGATCCTGCTGCTCACTGACAGATTCACGCCGCAGGACTGCTTCTCAAAAATCCCCAGATTCTCCATATGGTTATTGGTAATCTCAATATCTCTGGGATAATCTTCTGTTGCCGGTCCCACTTTTTCCGGGAAATCTACGCTGGTCTTATGTACCTGCAGATCTGGATACAGCGCATGTTCCCAGAATGAAGCTTCATAAGCGGACTTGGGATCTCCCACTACCTGAACAGCTGTGGCGCCGATATCTATAAATTCATTGTTATCCACAATATGACTGTCGTTATAGCCATACATGAAGATTCCATTTCCTCCCATATGGTTAAAGTTAGAATTTACCACCTGAATATTCCTGGCATTTTCCATGTAGACAGCGCCTGCCCTTACCACACACCAGTCCCCTCTCATCAGAGGAATGTATTCTTTGCCTTCTTCATTAACGGTGAACATAGTTCTCTTCGTTCCAAAATAGGTGAATCCATCCAGTGTAATATCCTCTGCGGGATGTGCGCTGTCCTCTCCTTCTATACGGATGATATCTGTAGTTACTGCTGCTTCCACAGTTACATCGTTTAAATCTACCCCTTCTTCGGGATAAACATAAAGATTTCCTTCTTTATTATCGTAGTACCATTCTTTGGATGCATCCAGTTCCTCAAATACATTTTCGATCATCACTGCATTGTCTTTCATTCCATTTCCACGGTTGTTATCACCCACCCACTGGTAATCCAGTCCTAATGCATTAGACGTATTTTTACCTGTAATGATATAATCGTTTCCGCCCCATCCATTGCTGTGGATCGCACGGATATACCCTCCGGTGGGATCATTATAATTTTTAACCCGGGACTTGATATCTGCTCTTGTAGTTGCCCCTTCCAGCGGAAGCACTCCCGGTACAGCATTTGGGTACCTTGCCAGCACCTGCTCTTCCTTATCCAGAAATAGTTTATCGATTCCAAGATTGGGATCAACTTTTGTGACCTTGATATTGGGATTGCCTTCATAGTCACTCCAGGTTAACTGGTCAAAAGTGACTGCACCGCTTAATTCCACGGCCTCTCCGTCATAATTGCGAAAGGTAATGCCGGAGTCCTGCCCGGTCAGTTCCAATGTATGCTCAAAGAAGTACGTACCTCCCCTTACAAATACCGTGGTATTCTCCTGATTCTGTTCTCTGGCTGCATCCCTGGCTCTTTCAAAGGTTGCAAATGGATTCTCCAATGTACCGTTTCCCGTAAGATCGTTACCGCTCACCGCCACATACAAGGCATTCCCGATATTCTCCCGGGCATATGCCACACTTCCTTCTATCCCCGGAAGCCCCATGCCTGTTGTTGTCAGCATCGCCGACGCCAGCAGTACTGCCATTCCTTTTTTACTTCTCCTTTTCATATCTGATCCTCTCTTCTTCCTGTTTTCACGTAATTGCTTGTTCCGGATACAGGTTCATTATATCCTGCTTCTATCTGCTGTTTAATAAACTATCTTCCACAAAAGTACAACTTTCTTACACACTTACACAACTGCCCGTTCTGCATTAAGTCTTCCAGCTGCCAGAAAGCAATTTTAAAACACGCGCTAACGCACCATCCTCATATACTCCCTTGGCGTCTTCCCCGTGTACCTTTTGAATATACTGCTGAAATACTGCGGATTCTCATATCCTACGGACTCCGATACCTCATATATTTTCATTGAGGTATTCTCCATCATTCCTTTTGCTTTCTCAATTCTTTTTTTCGTCAGCGCCTCTACGAAAGTGACTCCTGTATAATGTTTAAACAGGTAGCTGAAATGGCTGACGCTGACTGCCAGATATCCGCAGATGGAATTTAAGGAAATATCTGCATTCTGATAATGTTTGTCTATGTAGTCGTGGGCAAGCATGACCTGTCTCTGGTAATAACCGTCTTTTTCCGTAGCCAGCGCGTTTCCTGTTTTGATACATGCCTCTTCCAGATGGCGTGCCACATATTCCAGATTTTCATCTTCATATATGGCAACCTGCAGGCGCTTCATCTCATAACGAATCTCCCCGTCCCTGACCTGGATTTCATCTATCAAATTCATCAGTGCCATCATAATATTCTGTACATTGATGGTACAAACTTTTTTGGATACCCAGGATGTCTGCAGATCATTGATGAATGCCGACAGTTCACTGCCGATGCAGTCCCGGTCATTCTTCTTCACCGCCAGGGTGATTCTGGAAATCCAATCTTTCATATCAATGTTTTTTTCGCCCCGGACATTACGAAAATCTTTGGCAAAGTATATTTCCCTGGCTTTTGATAAAAACCGGTATTCCAGCACATCTCCCGCACTTTGGTATGCTTTGTCCAAAGCGGTGATTGCCTCTGTAAACTCTCCCACACCCAGTACCACATCCAGTTTCAGAAAAGTATCAATATTCTGTTTTATATGCCTGCAGTATTCTAAACTTTTAAAATCCAGTTCCCTTGGTCCGTCTGCCCCTAATATCACAACTGTCCTGGATTCTTTATCCTGAAATACCACACCATTTCCCGACTGTGATAATACTTCTTCTGCCACATTTAATATGGCAAACAGTGCAAGATCTTTGTTATCCTGAAAGGAACTCCTGCTAAATACCGTATCGTCCTTTGCTTCAATGAGAATCACCGTGAAATAATTCCCGGAAAGGCGGATATCCATTTCCTTCATCTTCTTTGCAATCCCCTGATGCATCATCTGCCCCAGTATCAGATGGTTTAAAAATTCTCTTTTTAATATCTGGCGGCTGTTATAATAAGCCCCTCTGATCTTCTTCATACTGGTCAGCCATTGATTTTCATAATCCAGATTCTGTCGGATCTTGGTTAACGTGTCGGACAGTTCAAATGCACTGATGGGTTTTAAGATATATTCGATTACCTTATATCGGATCGCCTGTTTTGCATATTCAAACTCATCGTATCCGCTGATGATCACTACTTTAATTCCGGGATAATTCTGGTATACATACTTTGTAAGTTCAATTCCATCCATATGGGGCATCCGTATATCCGTTAGCAGCAGATCCGGCGGTGTTTCCCGAATTGCGTCCACAGCCTCCTTTCCATTTCTGCAGGTTCCCATCAGACGGAATCCCAGATCCGACCAGTGCACATTGTCCCGTACCGCTTCCCTGATCAATATTTCATCATCTACTAACAGTACCTTATACATGTTTCCTCCCTTCCCATTGGTTTTTAAACCCGTTCTGTAACTCCTTTTATTTGTTCATTACAAGTCCATCATAACTTAATGAATCTTATTTTTCGTTTCAGATCTTCTTTAAAAGGTTTGAAATCTTACGGACTTTGATTGGATTCATTTTATCAATTCCTGTCCCTTCGTTGAACCTGATATTCTACGAATATTCCTGTAATTCTACGATTTTATCCCAAATGCATTTTGGGACAAAAAAATACCGGTACAGCAGTTAACCGTACAGGTATTTGATTCTCAATTAATCATTCTATTTTTTCCAATGGGATTTGTATTTCGGTGAGGTAATTGTCAATGTTTGTTTCATTCCAGGGACCCCGGTGGACAATTTGTCTGCTTTGACCCAGCATTTTATACTGTCTGTGTTCTTCCAGCCAGCCTGCAAAGGAACGAAACACACCGGAAATATTTTCAAAAGTTCCGTAGACCATGGTACTTGCCATAATGGGTACCGGGGCGATATTCCGAAATTTGAAGCCATCCTGATCCTTTCCCATGCGCTGAACCGGCACACAGATTTCAATATCTACATTTTTTTCCCGGTAATCGGAATCATGATAGATGGCAAAGGTATTGCTTGAAACCAAAATTTTGTTTTTCACTGCAAATGCGGTCATTTCCTTCCACAGCTGCCCTTCCGAATAATAAGAGGGCACAACACGCCTCAGGGAAAGCACCTGGGCACCCGGAACGGATTTTATGGACACGTTGTAATGAATCTCTATTTTTTCCTGGCGGATATCCTCCTTTGCCTGGTCTATTTTAGACAATTTATCCTGTTCTGCTTTAATCGCCCGTTCAATTTCAATGCGTTTTCTATCCAGCTGTTTTACAATATATGCATCATCCCACTGATGGAGGGCCGCCGCGATATCCTGAACATGGAATCCCAAATCACGCAAAAATATTATTTTATTCAACACTGTGATCTGATCGGCAGAATACAATCGGTAATTTGTAAAATGATCGGTTACTGCAGGTTTTAACAATCCCGTCTCGTCATAGTATCTCAACATCCGAATTGAAACCTGGGTCAATTTTGAAAACTCGCCTATCTTAAACATACTTCTGCCTCCTGCTCTGTGTGATTATAATGTATTTTCTTACTGTTCTGCCCGCTCTGACTATCCTGACTGTTCTGCTTGTCCTGTCTGCTCTGCCTGTTCTTACTGTCCTTACTGTCCTGTCTGCTCACCCTGCTGGCTGCTGATCCGGTACTGCTCTAATTTTTCCATTACCTCTTCTGCCCCCTGTCCCAGGATCAGGTCCGGGATTAAGTGGTACCCTCTGTATTCCGTCATGTCCACAGACGGGGGATCTTCCGCGTAAAGATGCGCCGTCTGTGCAATTACCGACTTGACAAAGGGGTCTGTCACCTCTACATTCCGGTTTGCCGGGATATAGCCGTCTTCCAAATGGATGGACTGGATCTCTACACTTGTATATTCCTTGATGATTTCAATAGCTGCCTCCACATTTTTGCTGTTTTTCGGAATAAATAATGCATTATCCCCGGAATGATTGGCATCTGTATCCCCAATCCGGGGCCAGGGCACAACCACCGTTTCGATTCCACGTTTCTTCGCTTCCCTGGCAGTTGCCTGGGCACCCGTTCCGATCTCGGTGATCATTGCGGTTTCCCCCTTCATAAATCCAGCCTTTATTTCATCCACCCGGGCTGTAACCGCCTGCTCTCCCGGATACATATATCCTTTGTCATATAGGGATTGAATTGCCTGTAATGTTTCCCTAGATTCTTTCCCGTCAAGAGGAAGACTGCCTTTTGTGTATCGCTCATAGGTTCCATTGCTCAAACTGGCTGAAAGCATTCCATTTCGGTAAAGCCATCCCCCATGCCCCATGTCGCCGGCATTGGAAAACGGGTACACTCCCAGCCTTTTTATCTTTTCACAGGCACTTTCGAATTCCTCATAATTCCAGGAGTCCGGAATGGATACCTCCGCCCTGTTTAAAAGCTCCTTATTTGCAAGTATGACCGGAAAATTTGACTCCCAGGGTACAGCCAGAATCCTGCCGTTGACACATGCCTCCTCCAGGGCGCTGGGACGAAACTGTGCCCTCCAGTCCGGGTCTGCATCCAGATAAGGCTTTAAATCCACTGCCATGTCCTCCAACAATACAATTCTGTTCATTTCAAAATTATAGATATCACATGGATTTCCGGAAATAATTTCCCTTCGCACAATTTTCTCCTGATTCTGCCACTCCACCGGAAGTGATTCTATGGTATATTTATTCTTGAATTTTTCCTGGAGCTTGTCCATCATACGTTCACTGGACGTATATTCCAGAACCCTGCCGTAAAAACGTATCTTTTTATTCTGTGTCTTCCCGCTTTCTTCCGTCTCCTGCCTCTTTGGTACACCGCAGCTTCCAAGAATCACGGCTGCCATAAACGCTGAAAATACCAGTACTATTCCTTTGCTCTTTCTCATGATAACATCACTCCGAATCCATTATTACCACACACGAGCCTGTTTTAAAATTCATTCCTGCCATCTGCACGCTCTAGATCGTGTTTGTAAATTGCTCAGGAAGCATTCTAACCTCCACCCTGGTCCCCACATTCTCCCTGGAATAAAAACGGATACCGCAGTCATTCCCATATTTCATTTTCAGCCTTTCGTCAATGTTCTTCAGTGCAAATACATTTTCACTTTCATTTTCATCCTTTAAATACCGGTTTATCTCTCCGGCGTCCGTTCCAACACCGTCATCCTCTACGGTATACAAAAGCATCTGTTCTTCTTTTTGAACCTTAACCCAGATACTGCCGCCGCCCACTTTCTTTTCCAGTCCGTGAACAAATGCATTTTCCACCAATGGCTGCAAGATGAGTTTTTGTACCCGGCAGTCCTCCAGTTCCTGATCCACCCGGATGAATACCCGGATTCTTTCTCCAAACCGGTTTTTCTGAATCAGAAGATAGCTTTTCAAATGTTCCACTTCCTGTTTTACCGTCACCAATTCATTTCCCCTGTTCAGTGCATGGCGAAAGACATCCGACAATGCTTCTACCTGGGCGGCAATTTCATCATTGTGTTCCACAACAGCCATCCACCGTATGGAATCCAGGGTATTGTACAAAAAATGAGGGTTGATCTGGCTCTGCATATATTTCAGCTCGATTTCTTTGCGCTTAATTTCATTTTTATACTGTGTCTCAATCAAATTGTGGATATACGCAACCATCTCCGCAAGATTCCGGTTTAGAATTCCAATTTCATCCTCACTGTCATCGTAAATCCCGATTTGAAACCGTTCTTCGGTAAATGCTTCGGTTTCCCTGGAAATCTGCTGGATTGGCTGGATCATCGTTTTTTTCTGAACGGTATAAAATACCACTCCAAAAATCAGCGTAAGCATCATGCACACCACTACCGTGTAATATACTGCATTGCTGCTTTGCAGGATATCCCTGGGATCATCCACTTTTACAATTCGAAAGCCTGCCGTATCGATTACATAGTAAGAGACAATCACATCTCCTGTCTTGAAATACCCTGCATTTCCTCCTGGAAGCTCACCATAGCCAAGTTCTGTGAACGCCATGCCCAAGCATCCATTTTCTGAGGATGAAAGTATTCTGCCATCCTGGTCAGCAATAAACAGCCTGCTCTTTTCCGATAGGATTCCGGTGTACTGCTCATGGAGACTGGCTTCATCAACGGTTATCCGTTCATAGGCTATGATCTCCATCGTCTTCATATCATTAATCGCTCTTAGCAGATACAGTTTCTCATAAGGTGCATTATAGCTCACCGTTTCTCCTGTATGCAACGTTGTCCACATGGGTAATCCACCCAGTTCATTTAACCTGGGTATCATCTGTTCATCTTCCCGCAGAACATAATCCCCAATCTGCAGAATCACTGCCCCGGGCTTAAATATAGACATGCTTTTAAGATTTCTGCTGGACTCCATCTCAATGCGCATCTGGTAAGATAAATCCACCTTGCGTTTTTCCAGTTCCTCTGTCCGCCCTTTTATCCCATACATGCGGATGATCTCCTGGATATTTTCGTCCGCCGCAATATTCAGGGATACGTTTTCCACATCACGGATAAAGCTTTCCAGTCCAGCCTTCGTCTGCTTCAGGATTTCCAGATTGATATCACATGCCTTGGTATTCAGGCTGCTGCGCAGCTGAAAGGTCACAATCATAAACAGCAGCAGCAATGGAATCACCTGAAATATCATAAGGCTGCATAGAAACTTCTGACTGATTCCCAAATTCTTCAACTTATTTTTTACGCTGTTCATAATCTCCCTTTTTTCTTTCGGTATTCGGTAGCGGAACAGCCTTCCAGTTTGCGAAATACTGCCGAAAAATATTTTTCATCCCGGAATCCTACTTCCCTGGCTATTTCCGCATTTAAATCTGCTGTAGTTTCCATCCTCTTTTTCGCTTCTTCTATGCGGTATTTATTCAGATACTCCGTAAATGAAATACCCATTTCCTTTTTGAACAGATAACTGAAGTAATTCTTGGATTTCTTCACATAGGAGGAAATAGAATCCACCGTTATCTCATCCCGGTAATGCATGCTTATGTAGGATAAGGCTGTAATTACCATCTGGTTTGGGGTTTGTCCCTGATTACCGGAAACGCCGGTCAGAATCAGATAGTAAACATTTAATACCCATTCCCGGTACTGCTCTATGGTCAATAAATCGGGGATCGCCAGAATACTCTGCCTGTTTTTCTCCAATACCGCCTCCACGTCCATACCGCTGCTTTTTAAGGTTTGAAATAATAACTGCACCAGATTCATACACGTTCCTTTAACAAAGTCATAGGAAGCTATTTTTAAATCCCTCATGGTACAAAACTGATTATTAATATCTTTTTCAGCCTCCCCATATCGAAAACCTGCAATGCAGAGACGTAAGTGCGCTGTCTCATCCAGGGAGAACATGGTCTCATTTTTGCAGCTTTCATCTGCCTGGTCAATCAACACACAGCCTCCCAGATACAACCGGTGGTCTAAAAGCTCTGCCCCGGCTTTCGCAGCAAACTGCAGGTTCTTTAGAGGTGTGATTTCAGAAACACCTGCGGATAATCCAAAATTCCCGTATATTCCGCTTTTACCTGATTCTCCATTATAATCAGAGCTTTTGCATTTACCATTCATTCCACAGATATCCCTTCCAGGTTCCCCAGCTTTCCTCAGTTCACTATTCATTCTGCGTAACAAATTGCCCATCTTAAAAATCACCTGATCCCTGGATCTGCAGATATCCATAAAAGTAAACCAGACCAGTTTCTTTCCCCAGCACAACAAAAAGTTATCTTCTCTTCCAGTATCTTTATTCAAAAGCTGCTCTCTCACATAACTGACACAGCTATTAGCCGCCTTTGTCCCCCTGGTGTCAAAGTCAAAAACCATACACAGGATCTGCTGTCCCCCTTTGTGTCCCGTATATGCTTCCAGGAGCCTTTCATACTCCCCGTCTCCGGGCTCTTCCCCATCAAAATAAGCCTCCAGGCTCTGCTCCAGTTTTTCTTTTCTCTGCTGCGCTTCCCCAAGCTCCCGGGTATCTATCTCTCCCATGATCTTTTGTATCAGCGCCGTAAGCTCACTGATTTTGATTGGCTTTAACAGATATTCCACTACACCGATATTAATTGCTTTCTTTGCGTATTCAAACTCTGAATATCCGCTTAATATGACCACATGAATATCCGGATTCCTTTTTTTTGCAAATTCAGCCAGTTCAAGTCCCGTCATTCCCGGCATGCGGATATCGGTGACCAGAATCTGTATCTTCTCCTTTTCCAATATCCCTATCGCACCTGGAGAATCTTCTGCCGTAAACACTCCGGTTATCCCGTAATCTTTCCATGGTATTCCTAATTCAATCCCTCTTCGTATTTGTATTTCATCATCCACGATTAATAATTGTACTTCCAAGGACTGTCATCTCCCGACCTAAATTATTCTGGCATCCACCAGCATCTGCCTCCATTTTATCATGTATCGCATCATGTAACAATCGAAAAAGGACTACCGCATTTAAAAAGACAGGCTTTTTAATATACGATAGTCCTTACTTACCAAATTTCTTATTTTATCACTACTGCCATCTCGTCCATTTGTTTGAAATGTCTTTCAAATGAACTGATATCATACGTTTCTACTTCCCGTAACGGATCACATACTGTAACTGTTTCATTATTTAAATCAAATCCGCTCAATACCATACAGTGTTCATTTCCCGGCCAGCGAAGCAGCTTACCGTCAATTTCCCACTCATCTGTATATTCGATATCCACATCAATGTTCATAGATCCCCAGATAATAACCGGATTACCGGCACGTATCTCATCAAATAAATCTTCCAGATCCGTTCCGCTGACATCATATGCCCGCTTTGCACTGTTCTGCTCCGTCAGATATTTATTAGCCGTTCTGACAATTACCGGTGCAAAACATCCATAGGAATCCTCATCTCTGGGATTACCAAGAAAAGCATCCTCATAGCTGTTGACACCCGGTCTGCCTTTCGTGAGATAGTTGTCCGCAAGATCCTCTTTATCTACGTCATAGCCTTCATAGTTTAGCGCCATCGTCAGGGATGTAATCTCGCACCCCGTTGGCAATTCCGGCAGCTGGCTAACTGGTTCAACATAAAGCATTTCTGATTCTGTCTTCTGGATTGCTAAATCTGAACTGCTGTTTTCCGACTCGGACTCACTTTCCGATTCCATATTCTTTTCCGTAGCAACCGAATTATAATTACTGGAAACCGGTGCGGTCCCTGTTGTCTGCTGTTCATTTGCAGGAGAAGTAATATCCTTATCCTGATTTGTTCCTGCCTGGAGACTGCTTTGTTTTTCTGCTCCTGCATTCGTTTCCGTTGTTCCTAATGTGACATTTTCCTGATATTTTCCGTGATTCTCACTCTCTCCTGTCCCACGAGCGTATATCATCACCAGGCAGCCACTGAACAGTAAAACCTCTGCTCCAATGACAAGGGCAATCTTAGTAAGCTTTTTGGTAAATTTACTTTTTTTCTTCATCATAATTCCTATAATACCACATATTTCAAAAATGTGGTATCTATTTTTGTAAAAAAAGTATGAACATTTGTGATGTCAGTTACGGTTCACGCCCTTTTACAATTTCCAGATTTCCTCATTATACTGCCTGATCGTCCTGTCAGATGAAAAATAGCCAGCCTCGCTGATATTGACCAGCATCTTTTTAGCCCACGCCATTCTGTCTTCATAATCTGCGAACGCCTTATCCTTTGTCTCAATATAATCATTGATATCCAGAAGTGTCATGAACCAATCTTTGCCGATGAGTTCCTGATGAAGCCTGCTTAAATTTTCCTTACAGCCAATCTGAAGCATCTCTTTGCCCACAATAAAGTCCACCATTTCTTTGATGGCAGCATCGGACTCATAGATATCCTTGGAAACATAATCGGATTTCTCATAATGAGCAATTACTTCCTCACTGGATTTTCCGAAAATATAAATATTCTCATCACCGACCAGCTGGTGAATCTCAACATTCGCCCCGTCCTCGGTACCAAGGGTTACGGCTCCGTTCAGCATGAATTTCATATTTCCGGTTCCGCTTGCTTCTTTGGATGCCAGAGATATCTGCTCGGATACATCACATGCCGGAATCAGTTTTGACGCTTTGGATACATTATAGTTTTCCACCATTACCACGTTTAAGTATGGTCGAACGCTGGCATCCCTGGAAATCATTTCCTGAAGGCATAAGATCAGATGTATAATGTCCTTCGCAATGACATAAGCCGGAGCAGCTTTCGCACCAAAAATCATGGTAATCGGTCTCTTTGGAAGTTTACCGCCTTTTATTTCCAGATATTTATGGATAATATAAAGCGCATTCATCTGCTGTCTTTTATATTCGTGGAGACGTTTAATCTGAATATCATAAATTGAGTTTTCATCAATTTCAATTCCCTGAGTTTCTTTCAGATAATCTTTTAATGCAGCTTTATCTTTATTTTTGATGTCCAGAAGGCTTTTTAAAACTTTTTCATCATCTGCAAATTTGCGCAGTTCCTTCAGGCAGTCTGCATCTTCTTTAAATCCATTTCCGATCAGTCCGCTTATCAGCTCTGTCAGATCGGGATTACAGTGCATCAGCCACCGGCGGAAGGTAATGCCGTTGGTCTTATTATTGAATTTCTCAGGATATATATCATAAAATGGCTTAAGCTCGGATTCTTTTAGGATCTGTGTGTGGAGAGCGGCAACCCCGTTCACGCTGAAGCCATAGTGAATATCCATGTGTGCCATATGAATGCGGTTGTCTTTGTCAATAATCGCCACTTTTTCATCCTTATATTTTTCTTTGACTCTCCTGTCCAGTTCATCGATAATCGGCAGCAGATGCGGCACCACTTTTTCCAGATAATATCTCGGCCATTTCTCCAGTGCCTCTGCAAGAATCGTATGGTTGGTATATGCACAGGTCTTGCTGACAATCCGGATGGCTTCCTCCATGGAGATTCCTTCTTCCATTAACAGGCGGATTAATTCCGGAATTACCATAGACGGGTGGGTGTCATTGATCTGTACCACTGCATGTTTGTGCAAATCATGAAGGCTGTATCCATTTTCTTTGCATTCCCGGATAATAAGCTGTGCCCCATTGCTCACCATGAAATACTGCTGGTAAATGCGCAGCAGCTGTCCCTTTTCATCACTGTCATCAGGATAGAGAAACAATGTCAGGTTGTGCAGAATATCATTCTTATCAAACTTTATCCCCTCTTCCACAATGGATTCATCCACAATGTCAATGTCAAATAAATGGAGTTTATTTGCATGATTATGATATCCGGTTACATCAATATCATACAGGCTGGAGATTAATTTAAATCCTTTAAATGGTACCTCAAAGTGAATATCGGTCTTTGTCAGCCAGCTTTCGGTTGTAATCCAGGGATTAGTCAGCTCTTTCTGTTTATTATTTTCAAAAATCTGACGAAACAGTCCGTAATGATAATTCAGCCCGATTCCATCACCATTTAAACCAAGGGTTGCAATGGAATCTAAAAAGCAGGCAGCCAGTCTTCCCAGTCCGCCATTTCCAAGAGATGGCTCTAATTCTACTTCTTCAATCTGTGCCAGGTCTTTTTTATTTTTGCCCAGAACCTCTTTTACTTCATCATATAATCCCAGATTAATCAGATTATTGGATAAAAGCTTTCCAATTAAAAATTCTGCGGATATATAGTAAAGTTTCTTTTCACCTCTGTTTTTACCGGATTCTTTTATGTGATTCTTTGTTAGCTGTAATAGTCCAAGATAAATTTGTTCATCCGAGCATTCTGCAATTGTCTTTTTAAATTTTTCTTCCAGGTATCCGTTTAATTCATTTTCTAACATTCTATTACCTCCTCGAGTGATAGATGGCTCTTGAAATTTTCTGATATTGTTTTCGAAACTTTTCGAAACTTTTCATTGCCATATTATCATTTTTATGGTATATTGTCAATATAATTTTCGGACTGCAGGAGCATGACAAGACAGCTTTACGCCAGCCCGCTTACTTGGAGGAAATCTTATGGCGACAATTAAAGACATAGCAAAAAAATTAGGCATTTCTCCCGCCACCGTTTCCAAAGGACTGAACGGAGCAAGCGATATCAGCGAAAAAATGCGGCAGTCCGTCCTGGATGCGGCGGTGGAACTGGGTTATAAGCCAAAGTCCCTGCAGGGCAAAGTAAAGCGCAGAATCTGCATTATGGTTGAAGATATGAACTATGAAAATGTAGATCAGTTTGGTTATGAGATTATTTCCGGATTTGAACAGGCTGCAGTACGGAATAATTACGAGGTCACAATTGTTCCTGCCAACCTCTCCATGCAGACAAGCGCCGGTTTGAAAACTCAAACAGGATCCAGAGAAAAATATGACACTTATATGTTAAAAAATGGATACTCAGGCGCATTTCTTCTGGGCTTCCGGCTTCACGATGACTATTTAAAGCAGCTGAACAATACGAAGGTCCCAACGGCTCTTTTAGATAATTACATTGAAGACAACCCCTTTGTAGGATATGTGGGAACCGATAATTTTGAAGGCATGAAAGGTGTGGTAAACCATCTCGCCGCCAAAGGGCACAGACGGATAGCCATGCTCTGCGGAAACCAGGATTCCATGATTACAGAGCGCCGCCTGAATGCTTACAAGCATTTTATGTGGGTAAATAAAATAGATCTGGATTTAGATCTGATTGCTTATGGTGATTACCATGTGGACTGTGCTCCCTTATATGTTCCTCATTTTCTGGAAAAAGGAGCGACTGCGATTATCTGCGCCAGCGACTTTATTGCATCCGGCGTTATCAAACAACTCTATAATATGGGCAAGAAGGTACCGGAGGACTTAAGCGTTACCGGATATGATGATCTTCCCCTTGCCCGGTATCTGACCCCGGCATTGACAACGGTACGCCAAAACCGGGTAGATCTCGGTAAAAGTGCATTTATTCTTGTGGACAGCCTGATCAAAGGGGTCCCCATCAGCCGCATTGAGATGCGCCCTGCCTTTGTTGAGCGTGATTCCACAGGCTGTGTTTCATCTTATATACGGTAGCAGTGGTTCAAAGGACCCGCGCCCTGTCCCAGATCCAGATTTGCCCGGATCGCACCGGAGAGATAATCCTTCGCACGCCTCAGGCTCCCTTCCATACTATAGCCTTTTGCCAGCTGGCAGGCTATTGCAGATGACAGGGTGCAGCCCGTTCCGTGAGTGTTGGGATTCTCCATATGCTTTTCGTAAAACCAGGTTGCCTTTCCCTTTTCATATAACAGGTCATTGGCAGTCTCTTTTTGATGCCCGCCTTTTATCAGTATGGCACCATCGTAAAAACCTGAGATCACCCTAGCAGCCGTCTCCATATCTTTAGGACTTTCTATTTTCATCTGGCTCATCACTTCCGCTTCCGGTATATTCGGTGTAACCAGTGCTGCCAACGGCAGTAGTTTTTTCAGAAAAACCTCTCTGGCGTCTTCTTCCAGTAAAGTCTTGCCGCTGGTGGAAACCATAACCGGATCCAGCACAATGCGAAAAGCCCCATATTCAGCCAGCTTCCCTGCTGCCGACTCAATCAGCCCGGCATCCGGAACCATTCCGATTTTAACCGCGTCGGGAAAAATATCCCGAAAAATGCAGTCCAGCTGTTGTTCTAAAAACTCCGGCGTACATTTTTCTATTCCAAATACGCCCATTGTATTCTGTGCCGTCAGCGCTGTAACTGCGCTCATGGCGTACATCCTATGTACGGTAATCGTTTTAATATCTGCCTGTATTCCCGCTCCTCCGCTGCAGTCTGAACCTGCAATTGTAAGTATTTTTTTCATCCTGTTGTCCTCTGTCATTATATATTTTCCTTGCTCCATTGCCCGGAGTGTGTCTGAAAATCACTTTCTGCCAGCCAGCGGGCAAAATTGCATTTTCAAACACCCTCTATAACACCCTCTCAGGAAATAAATTCTCCCATCGTTACAGCAAAAACATCTGCCAGTCCCTTAATTTCCTCCCAATCCCTGCCCGAACTTTCATCATAGAGCGCCGCTACGGGGAAGCCTGCCCGCTTCGCTGTCCTCACTGCATGAAGAACGTCTTCAAATACAAAGGTTTTCTCTTTTTGCGTTCCCAGTCTTTCTAACGCCGCTTCATAGATATCCGGCTGTTCTTTTCCCGCCCCTACCTTTCTGCAGGTAAAGATCTCCTGAAAATAGTGCAAAAGTTCCAGCCGTTTCAGGCAGACCCTTACCAGAGATTCATCGGTAGCTGTTGCCACACACATGGGAACCCCCTTATTTTTCAGGCTCTCCAAAAATTCTTTTACAAATGGCTTTCCCTGAATTCTTCCCTGATAATTCTCTTTCACCATTTGATTCACTTCGTCCATCATGATCTCTATCGCTTCATCAAACTGATAATGTGTCTTAATATAACAGGCTGATTCAGCAAAACTCATGGTCTTTATAACCTCATCCAGATCCGGCGCCGGTATTTTCCCCTTCATTTTCACATAACTGCTGCCTATGTTTTTCCACATAGCCATTGAATCCAGAAGCGTTCCATCCATATCGAAAATAGCGCCTTCCATTTCGCTTAATCTGACCATAAGTTTTCTTCCACCTCGTTAAGCAGGCTTTTCACCGCCCCGGTAATATGATCACTTGCAAATATCGCGGAAACCACCGCAACACCGGAGGCCTTACAGTTCTTCAGCTGTTTCATGTTTTCTTTCGTAATTCCGCCAATCACCACAACCGGAATAGGCACGGCTTCACAGATTTCACGGATTGTTTCTTTGGTAATTACAACCGTATCGTCCTTGGTAGAGGTCTGAAATGCAGCTCCTACCCCAAGATAATCCGCCCCCTGTTCCCACGCACTTTTCGCCTGTTCTACAGTTCTGGCAGTAACGCCCAGTATTTTATCTTCTCCTAATAGTTCCCTGGCTATTTTGGGAAGCATGTCTTTTTGTCCAATATGTACGCCGTCTGCCTGGCAGGCTATTGCCATTTCAACATCATCGTCAATTAAAAACGGCACCTGATAGCGCTTTGCAATTACTCCTATGCGCTTCGCTTCTTCCAGCAGCTCACCTTTTTCCATATGTTTTTCCCGCAGCTGCAAAAAAGTAACACCTGCTGCAAGTGCTTCTTCCACCTGTTCTTCCAGTGACTGCTCTCCCACCCATTTTCGGTCTGTTACTGCATACAGCTTCAGATCTTTACCACTAACTTTCATGATTCATATCTCCTTTGTTCTTTTTCGTCACATTCATCATGGAATTCATAACGCACATTCAAATAAACCCGCAAAATAAAAGAAGTCCTGCAGGAAGTTGCAAGACTTGTCCCTGATACTGTTACTTAAAATCAGGTCACCGGTTGAAGTTCACAACTTCCTCTCAGCCTGTCGTACAAGCTCCCTGGCAATTTCATTTCGTATCAAGGTTTGATTTGTTACCATATTTAATTAGTTTATCATAGGATTTCATGAGCGTCAAATTATATCCCTATTTTTTTTACCCGGAAGTATCACACAGCACGGCATTTTTAACATATTTTTACCGCATTTTGACAATAAAACCATACAAAACGTAGTCTTCTCCCCATTTCCCCATTACTTCATACACGTATCCGCTCTGCCCATTAGGGATGATCCAAATTTTATCTTCTTTGGATACAAGTACCGGCTCACCGGTTTTTATCTGCTCCGGCCCTCTCTCTTCTGATTTCCATCTTTTTACAACCACTTCCCCGGGGTTCTCACTGAAAACAAGTTTTAATTCCTCTACATCTTGAGAAATTTCAATCTCTTCCAGGTTCTCAGCCTGAATGACGGGCTGACTGTCTGTTTTCTCAACATTTCGGGAACCATCTTCATTGGTAACCGTCCACTGATAAGCCCTCTCGGAAATATTGGTAGAAGCCTCCATTCCGGCTAGGGGAATATATTGAAGCTGCAGTGCCGGCTTCTCATTTGGGTCCGGTTCGCAGTAAAATTCCTTTGCCCGATCCAGATTAGCCGCAGCATCTGCTTCACTGCCTTCCTCCGTCACCTGCATTTTTACACCCCTGTCACAAACCATCGGATAGGATTCCATCATTCCTCCCGTATAATATATATCCACAATATTACCTGTTTTTAATTCTTCAAACCTAATCTCTTTCCCATCCAGTCCATAGATTTTATTTTCGTCTGCCATGATCAGGCTAAATAATTCATTACTTTTCACATCTGCAAAATAATAGGCAGTCTTCCCAAGCTTCAGGTACATTCCCCTTACTAAGACTGGCTCTCCCAGGTTCTCCTGCGCATCATCATCTTCGTTCTCATCCTCATCTGGTAAAATTCCTACTATGATCTGCGGTTCCTGATCCAGGTCATCCTTTCCCGGCACATGCGCCGGAGTACTGCTGCGTATTACCCCTATTCTCTCCTTTTTAATTTCTTCCTGCTTCCGCTCACATCCATTCATCCACAATCCGGTTCCAATTACCAGTACCATTGCCCACACAGCCATACGAACGATCTTTTTCCAATTATTTTTCATTGTTCTTCCCCCTTTAAATAATAATTATGTAGCACCTGTTTTATAGATAAGTGTATAAAATTACCATATCTGTTGCATGGAAAATAATAATTTGTAAAAACTGCATGGTACCGAGCCGGGAATGTCCTTATCCTGAAATATAACAGTGGAACCTCGTGGGCACAAAAAAGGTACTGCATTTTTTTCAAATGCAATACCTTTTCCTATACGTATATTCTGTGTTGATCATTTATTGAGTAAATTTATTATTTGTGTTTCTATGAGCCACTTCATTTTCTGTATTTACTCTATTATCTATATTACTTCATTATCTGTGCCACTATGTTTTTCTGTAGATATTCGCCGTCTTAATTCTACGCCTTTGGATATTCGTTACAGAGTAATCGGTAAGCCGGTTCATCTTCGTCAATTGTAGGGAATCTGCCTATGGGATCGTAGAAGCGATTGTCATTTTCATCGTCATTGCACATGGATACTTCTCCCAGAAGCACGGCACCTGTTCCCGCTTCCACATTAAAATCATGATACATATAAGGATAAATGGTAATACTTTCGCCCGGTGTGAGACGAACCTGGGTTCCGGCTGGTACGGTGAACTCTCTGCCATCGCAGTTAACTGTAACATCCGTATCTGCAAATGCTCCGTCTTCCGTGGAATTATAAACCCGGATCAGAACATTTCCGCCGCCGCGGTTGATAATATCTTCCATCTTGTTCCAGTGGAAATGCATTGGAGCCATCTGTCCCTCATTTACCATCAGGAGTTTTTCTGCATATGTCTTGGTGTACTTGTCATTTTTTAAATTTCCGTTACGAATGGTAATTAAAGCAAATCCCACTTCATCAAATTTACCAAGTCCGTAATCTGTAATATCCCATCCCAGCATATTGTCGCGGATTTCATCGTATTCCGCCCCTTTTTCTTTCCAATCTTCCGCTGTCCATTTGCAAAACGGAGGGATTTCAAAACCATGTTCTTTGATTAATGCTTCCATGTCTTTAATAACTGCGTTGATTTTTGATCGTTTCATCTTACCTTCTCCTTCTATTTTTTATTTCAAATATTCCTCAATCTGTGCCCTTGTGGGAAGGGAATCAATTGCCCCTTTTGTCTGTACACAGATCCAGCCGGCAATATTTCCATATTCCATTGCTTTTAAGATATTCTCTAACGTAATATCCTCTTTTTTCTCTGCCCCCTGGATCAGAATACTGGATAAAAATCCGCCCCAGAATGCATCCCCCGCGCCGGTAGCATCTACTGCTTTTGCTTTTCTGCCCGGAATCTCACGTACTTCTCCGCCAAAGAAGCATTTCGCTCCGTTTGCGCCTAACGTCTCAATGACTACTGTAATTCCGTTTTCTTTCATGAGCGGCAGTATATTATCCTCACCGCCCATCATATCCACTTCTTCTTCCGAAATTTTCAGGAAATCCACGTAAGGCAGTACTTCACGTACTTTTGCCGTACATGCATCAATATCATCATCCCACATAACATTGCGGTAATTCACATCAAAACTTACCAGCTTGTTATTCTCATGAGCAGCTTTCATGGCATAGACAGTAGCCTCCACTGCAGTTCCCTGAGACAGGGAGCAGGAGCCTGCATGCACCATTTTGCTTTCTTCTATTTTTGCATTCTTAATATCCTCGATCGTAAGGAGGGTATCTGCCCCCGGCTTTCTGGCAAATGTAAAGGAACGGTCTCCGTCTTCTGCCAGAGTTACAAATGCCATAGTCGTAACGGCATCCTTTGTTAAATCCTCACATAATGCTTCTACATGATTCTCTTTTAAAGTGTCTACCAGGAAACGCCCAAAGTCATCGTCTCCCATTTTGCCGCAGAATCCGGCTTTTAATCCATTTTTTCCGATTGCAATCGCAACGTTTGCCGGTGCTCCGCCAGCTTTTCTGATATAACTGAACGGTTCGTTCCCCGGAATAAAGTCTATTAACATTTCTCCAACACAAATTACATCCATTTCTTTACCTCCGTTTTTATTAAGGCTATTTATAGCAACACTCATATGTAAATCTGCTTTACTAATTAAATTCATTATAATGAATTCAAAAAGTAAAGTCAATATACATTTCAACTAAAAAAATTTTTTTTAGAATAGCAGTTTTCCTAAAAAGGCCTGCTGCAATACCTGGCATGCGCCTCCCAGCAGCTGGGCATCTGCTCCAAACTGCGTTTTTTTAATTTCAATCTCTGGGGCATTGTGAAAAAACCTGCGGCTGTTCACTTCTTTTTTCAGGACTGCAATGGCATTCTCGGGCAGATAAATTCCATCATGTCCCAGAAGAATCAATCCCGGGTTTAAAATATTTACGTAATTTACCAGTGCGGCAGCCAGCTTTTTCATTACATCTGCAAATACCGCTTCCGCTGCCGGATCACTGCTTTCCCTGCAAAACTGCGTAAAGCGGTAATCTTTTTGTGTTTCTCTCCGGAGACGCTCTTCCACTACCGGGGTGGTTGCATATAATTCCAGGCAGCCTTTATTTCCACAGGTGCACTGTTCTCCCTGGTAATCTATGCTGGTATGCCCTACTTCCGATGGCAGACCGCTTTGGTTTTCATACAGATCACCATTCATCACCATCCCGCATCCGATTCCCCGTCCTAACCCCAGGAACAGGAAATCCTTATATTCATTTCCATATCCGTACAGCAGCTCCGCAAGTGCTCCACTTTGATTATCATGGTTTAAGAAAACAGGGAGCTGATACCGCTCTGTAAGCAATTCCACGATGGGAATATTTTTGATGTCCCAAAAATAAAGGGGTTCCAGGATCATCCCCTTCTTTACATCTACGGGACCAATGGATGCCACGCCAATCCCCAGTATATTCTTTTCCTTCTTTTTAAGCCGGTCGACCATCTCATACAACTGTTCCATCAGTTCCTGGCTGTTTGTAACACAGGCTTCTTTCATGACTCTGGTTTCCCGCCGGAGAATCTTCAGACTAAAATCGCATAATACAACTTCCAGGCGGCTTCTAAATACCAGCACGCCAATGATTTTGGGACATTTTCCGGATATTTTTAAGCGGATCGGGTTTCTTCCGACTTCCTCATTCTGCACAGTGCTGGTTTCTTCAATCAAATGCTGTTCCAGCATTTCCGATACAATATTTGTAACTGCCATTTTAGTAAGACCTGTCCTTCTTGCAAGCTCTGCCCTGGAAGTACAGACTCCCGTAGCAATCAGCTTTAACATCAGTCCTCTGTTTAACTGCCGGTATGTCTTACTGTTTCCGCCTTTTCCACCGTTCACAATCTTTCTCCTTGCCTCATTTATTTCTGATTCTATCCATATTTTAATCCATTTTCTCATATAAGTAAAGCAAGTGTACCCACTACGATAAAAATCAGTCCCAGTACGGCTTTTTTCTTTAATTTTTCCTTTAACACAAAATATGAAAAAAAGACGGTTACTAAAATACTCAGTTTATCAATGGGCACCACAACGCCTGCCGGTCCATCCTGCAATGCCCGGTAATAGCATAGCCAGGACAGTCCTGTTGTAAGCCCAGATAAAAGGATGAATATCCAGGATCGTCTTTCAATATTTTTTATTTCCTTTTGTTTGTTCAGCCCAAAAACCATGAGCCATGCCATAATTAAAACCACCAGCGTGCGGATTGCCGTACCCAGATTGGATTCAACACCGGCTATTCCCACTTTTCCAAGGATCGCCGTGAGACTTGCAAATACAGCCGAGAGCAGGGCATAGATCAGCCATGCGCCGTTTTTTTCCGGCTTCCCATCCGATGCGTTTGGTTTCTGATGCTGCCTTCCCAGCATGAGATAGGTACCGGTTCCCATAAGAGCCATAGCCAGCACTTTGATTATGCTAAGCCCTTCCTTTAAAAACAGAAATGCAAAAAGCATGGTCAGTATGGTGCTGGATTTATCAATGGATACTACTTTATTGACATCCCCCATCTGCAGAGCCTTAAAATAACAGATCCAGGACGCACCCGTAGCCAATCCAGACAGTATTAAAAACAGGAATGTTTTTCCGCTGATCTCTGCAATCGATTCAAAAGATCCCGCCACAAAAACCATAAACCAGGCGAAAAGAACTACGATCACTGTCCGCAGCGCTGTCACCAGATAAGAATTCGTCTTCTCAATTCCAAGCTTTGCAAGAACTGCCGTGATCCCGGCAAAAAGTGCAGATCCAAAAGCAAACAAAACCCACATCCGCCACACCTCCCATAATACAGCTGTCTGTTGTCTATACGTTTATTTCACGCCTATGTAAAATCTTCTTAATCATTGCGAAGTAGCAGATTCCGGTAACCACCGCACTGACCACATCAGCGACCGGCTCCGCCAGAAATACCTGGTCTATTTCATAGACCAGGGGCAGCAGGAACACGGCCGCAAGGTACACAATCTTACGGAAGGTGGATAACGGTAATGCCATTTTTGCAATGCCCATTCCCGTAAATCCATCTACAAAAGTGTACTGGATTGCCAGCGGTATAATACCTAATGTATATATCCTTATGGCACGTGTGGCAAACTGGATATAGGTTTCATTCTGAGTGAAAATTCCTACAAATGGTTTGGCAAAATTCTGTGCAATAATAAACATAATGGTTGTAAAAATAAGGCATAAAATGACGATCCACTTCTCTGCTTCAAAAACCCGGTGGGATTTGCGCGCCCCGTAATTATAACCCAGTATTGTCTGGGTTCCCGCTGTAATGCCTCCAAGGGGCATGGTTACCATAAGCATAAAACTCTGCACAATGGTCGCACAGGTGATCAGCATATCTCCCCTGTCCGGTCCCCCATATTTTTGCAGTACGGTATTCAGAGCGATCAACAATACATTATCCATTACTATAATAATAAAGGGTGTCAGTCCCAAAAAGGAAATCTTGCGCATAATCTTCAGGCTGTATCCCCCAAAGCTGATGGAGATAGGAACCTTTTTCCCAAAGAGAAATTTTAAAACAAAGCAGCAGGAAACCAACTGGGATAAAACCGTAGCAATTGCCGCCCCCTTTACACCCATGCCAAATACAAAAATAAAAATCGGATCTAATACAATATTCATGGCTGCCCCGATCATTACGGACAGCATCCCGACTTTTGCATATCCCTGACAGATAATAAACTGATTCATGCCGATCGACATCAGCGCAAACACAGTGCCCAGCAAATAGATGGTAAAATAATCATTTGCATAAGGGAAGCTCTGCTCACTTGCGCCAAACCACAGGAGCAGATGCTCTTTTAGCGGCAGCAGCAGGATAGTCAGCGCCACGGATACCACAAGCAGTAGTAAAAAACTGTTTGCCAGGATCTGTTTCGCTGATTTTTCATCCTTTTCCCCCATTCGAATACTCATAAGAGGGGAGCCGCCCACCCCAACAAAGGATCCGAATGCCGACAAAAGTGCTACAATCGGTCCGCAGATGCCCACACCAGCCAGGGCTATTTCACCGATCTGATCAATATTTCCAATATACATGCGGTCTACCACGCTGTATAACACGTTAATAAACTGCGCCAGCATGGAAGGGATTCCAAGGCGCAGTACTAGTTTTCTGATACTATCTTTTTCCAGATTATTCTCAACCATTTTCTCTTCTCCAATACGGTACTTATCATTCGTACGCACTGAATATTCTATCTGGTTTACAAGAGAATTTCAATAGAATTTTACTTTGTTTTACATCTAATTTTCAGGCTGGTTGAAAGCCCTCACCGCATCCCTTAAAAAACGGGCGCATCCCTTTACATTCTGGTCGTAATAAGCGGTAAAACGTTCATCTGCAACATACATTTCTGCTACACCGCAATGTGCCTGGGCGGAATAGTGTGTCCAGGTGAAGGACAGCCATTCTTTGTGAAGCCGTGCAATTTTTTGCCCCAGATCTCCGGATGGATCTTCCTTCTTTTCAACTGCTTCCTCCAGCAGACTGTTTATTTCTTTCCCGGTCTCCTGCATTTTCTCATATTCTTCCATGGTCAGGTTCATCATTTTTGCATTACTTGCATCCACTTCATCTGCACCATAGGATTTCCGGATCTCTTCCCCATACTTTTTTTCATTTTCCTGTATCAGCTCTTTTTTTAAACCTTCAAACTTTTCTTTGTCAGTCATGCTTGTTATCCCCTCTTCCTTTTCAATTGTTTTATTCACATTTTTAATCAGGAGGTCTATTTGCTGCTGACGTTGTTTTAAAACTTCCAGATGCTCCTTCAGAATATCCACCCGGTTAAAGGCTGCATCTGAAGTGAGCGCTTTTATTTTGGACAGCTCCATCCCCATATCCCGAAAAAGCAGAATCTGCTGAAGTGCGTCCACCTCTGTTTCTCCATAAATGCGGTATCCGGATTCATTTACATAAGCCGGATGCAGCAGGCCAATTCCATCGTAATAGCGCAGTGTCCGGGTAGTGATTCCAGCCAGTTTCGCCAGTTTTTGAATGGTATATTCCATCTTCTCACCTCCTGATAAATCTATCTTAAACCTTTACGCTGCGTCAATGTCAAGGGTTTTTATGTCTGTTAATTATAGAATTGTTTAAACAATCTTTAAAACAGACTTAACTGCCTCTCTTTTAAACTTTTTACATTCCGGTCCTTCACGATGTCCTTATCTCCCAATGCGCTGCAAAGCAGGGGTGAATTCTTGTCGTATTTTACATTATTTTCTAGGGTGAGTTCCTGATTTAAATTGGCATAACAATATACACAGCCATTTTTACAGGTATTATATAATCCGATATCGATACTGGCAGCGCAGCCGCATTCCAGTCTCTGGTTCTTATCCTTTTCCACCTTCAGAGGACAGTCTATGATCCGGGAAAGCAGTCTGTCATCAATACATCTGCCATGTGCAATACCGTATTTTTCAAGATCAATATCCTCTGCGCAGGTTTCCAGTACTATCCCATACCGGGACGCCGTCTTGGAAAATGCCTCCGCCAGATATTCTTTTTCCTCCCTGTCTGCCGGGCGGATCCCCATCTGCTTCATTTTATTTTTCATCTTGGTATAAAAATCCAGATAGCTGAAAACGCATTTCTTCGTATAGGGAGCAAGCACCTCCGCCATATATGAAAATTGATCCAAATGGTACTGTGCTGTATAAGTATTATTGATTATAACCGGATCATAACGCCAGATCACACGTTCCTTTCCAATCATTTCCGAAAGAATTTTAAAGCTTTCCATCCGCTCTTTAAGCGGCGGAAGATGTTCTTCTATTTCCCTCCCGTATGGATTTATGGTGTATTGAAAATAATATGCATATTCCTTTAATTCCTTCAGCCTTTTCAGCATAGGCTTTGGATTTTTCGTCCAGAAGACAATGCCGTCCACGACTTCCGGCGACAGATCTATCCGGCTGATCTGGTGGGCATTCATAGGGTTTCTGACCCACACCTGCTTTTCCTGAATCCGGTTTAGAAACCAATCGGTATAAAACGATGGTATGTCGGTTCTTCTGCTTGCACTGATTATCATGGTCATCCCCCATTTCGTGAGTAATAATAGTTTTTTTATATACTGTACTATTTTATGAGGGATGCGTCAACCCAATATAAACCCTGAAATAACTTCATTGGTACTATACCTTAAAATTAAGTATGT
>OKVW01000033.1_pt1 | contig 128715 bp, 100 predicted proteins | sample 1606991 | NCBI WGS metagenome assembly OKVW01 (sample SAMN03281021, study PRJEB24777) | human gut metagenome | isolation source: fecal sample PR177 from 1 month old male Malay infant, vaginal delivered... | reverse complement strand
AATAACGGCTATTCATATTTGACTGAATGTATCCTATTAGTCTACTTTGTTCTGTATTAGAAAAAGTTTCTATGTTTTTCCTAATGTGTGGGGGGGCTGGTATTTCTATTTTTCTATCAATAAAATTCTGTTTATATGCAAATGCTAATGTACTTTGTAGAATAGTCTTGATATCAATAACACTTTTAGAAGACAAGGTATTCATTAATTCATAGATAAAACTACTTATATTGGATATAGTGAGTTCTTCTAGATTTAAATGTCCCAAAGTTGGCATGATATAAGCGTCAAATTTTCGTACATATGTGGAAATTGTTGGCTTTTTAACTTCAATTTTCTTGTAATTTATCCATATATCAAACAGTTCTGTAATTGTCATTTTTCACTCCTTTTTGTCTGGTGTCGCTTTTTAGTTTCTTTTGTCGAAAGGGTTGACAAGTAGCAAAAGACGACTTATAATTATCAGTGTAATCAAGAAATAAAAACGTAAAGTAGTGTACTTTACGTACTAAATATAAATAAATCTGATAATATTAATAATATTATGTGCAAAATATTTCAAAACATAAAAGAGAGGTGAAATTCATTGAAAAAAGAAAGAAATTATGACTACTATAAATCTATTAAGAATAAATTAGATTTTACAATCGATAAGTATTTATATGTACCAACCATTGACTATAAACGGTCTTGAAGAAGATTTTAAACAAAATTTGTATTGTTTTCTTTTAAAATTGATTGATATGGAAGTCTACAAACTTGAATTCAAATTTACAAGAGCAGAGGTGAACTTTTACACAACCTATAATATAGATACTATTTTGAAAGAAGTAATTGTACTATGTAGCAAGGATATTGTATACTATAAAAAGCAAATAGAAAAAGCTACAAGCCAATATTGACTCATAGCTATTCCACTTTTATTCCACTGGCGATAATGTGCTTTTAACCTCCTGTTTTTCAACGTTTTTAGGGTTCTCCTGTGTTCGAATCCCGTCGCTTCGATTCCTTGGCAGGGGCGCCGGAAACCTTATATTATATGGGGTTTCCGGTCTTTTTTTGTTTGAAAACAGATGGGGAAGGCTTAACCGGTCTTATTTTTCGGATTTAGGTAAAGCCCTCCGGGTAATAGAGTGTATTATTCAATATCCGTAAAGAAATGGGTATCAACTTCTTGAACGGACAAGGTCATAAGAGGATTTTCAAGCTTAACTTTAATGTCTTTAGCTACATTTATAAAGGAGTCTTTAAATGCATCTTTATCCCATGTCTCAATTGGATTTCTTGTAACCGTTATAATATAAGCCACTTCACCTAAACTGCATCCACGGACCTTCCCGCATACAAGCCGGTTTACATCTATAAAGCCTGTGACATATACGCCTGAGCTTAAATATTCATTATTAGCACTGTCTTCCCATAACTGGGCAATATATTCTTCGCTATAAAATTTCATATCAAGTCCGTAGAATGTTAAGATATACTTTTCTGTTATCATGATACCACCAAATAATAATTGATTATATTAAAGTATGATACTGCAGGAAAATTGTTACTTTTTCGGTACTTTTGGGGATGTAAAAGGTTTTTTACATGGGAAAATGCCGCAATGGAAAACAGTTTTGATAGCTGGAATCAACGCTCCAGGATAGAATGAAAGCAGGAGGAAATCAAAATGGAGATTAGCAGACAAATAAAAAAATACAGAAAGGAATTTAAATTATCTCAGGAGGATCTGGCTGAGAAGATATTCGTAACCCGGCAGACCATTTCAAACTGGGAGAACGATAAGAACTATCCGGATATAAATAGCCTCGTGCTTTTAAGCAATCTCTTTGGTACTTCTCTTGATATTTTAGTGAAAGGAGATCTGGAGCGAATGAAAGAAGAAATTAAGATGGAAGATATTGCAATCCTGAAACGTGACAGTACCATTTTTGCTGTATTGCTTGCAGCCACTGTGGTAACAATTGTCCCTCTGTTTCTATATTTGGATTTTGCCGGAATTGCGATCTGGATAATTCTGTTTGGGATTACCATGTATTATGCAATCCGTATCGAAAAGCAAAAGAAAATACATGAAATTAAGACTTACAAAGAAATTGTGGCGTTTATAGAGGGGAAAAGGCTGGATGAAATTGAACAAACCCGGGAAAGTGGAAAGAGACCATACCAGGCGGTGCTTTATATAATCGGTTCCGCACTGATTACTGCAGTTGTTGTGATTGTAATGTATCTGTTTCTAGGCAGGGCATGACACCCGATTTAGCGGCCGGTGCAGAAAAAGCAAAGACCGTAAAATATTACATGTTTTCATAAGATTTTTCTATTCTTTTTTGATCGAAAGAGGATTATACTTAAGCTAACAAATAGGCAGACAAACAAAAGTCTTTAGATCAGGATAAGAAAGGAGGAATTTGTATGAAACGGTTCACCTGTAAATTCTCCTCCGTGGAGGATATAGTGGCATTCGTAGACCGCGCTGAGAAATGTGATTATAATATTGATGTAAAATACGATCATGTATTGGTTGATGGCAAGTCGATTATGGGGCTGGTCAGTCTGGGGATTGAGAAGACAGTAGAAATAATCTGTTACAGTGATCATGCAGTGGCGGAAGCATTAGTTCCGGGAGCTATTGCTGCATAGGAATTCGTAAATTTGTAAAGGTGTTACTGAGATTAGATGGCAGTTGCGGGCTGAAAGGCGTGTAACTGCCATTTTCCGCAGTTATTATTGCAAAGTTACGTAAATTATGATATTCTCTTAAAGGTATTACCATGTTTTTATTAGAAATTGGAGAACATTAATATGACGAAGAAACAAGTATTTCGGACAGCAGTATTTTTTGTGTTTCTTGTAGGTATATTATGGGGCTTAAACAGCCTTTTTGTACATCCGGCTGCGGATGGAACTACAGCACGTTACCGAGCATTTTATAAGGAAGAAAAAGAAAACACGTGGGACGCGGTTTACATAGGAAACAGTGTTGTGGAACGGGCATGGGCGGCACCCCTTGCCTGGCATGAACATGGAATTGCTGTTTATTCCATGTCAACTGATTTACAGCCAATGAATCTAACAGTCAATGTATTAAAAGAGGTCAAGAAAAAGCAGAATGTTCAACTTGCCATTATCGATCTCAGAGGCATCCGGGAGAGCAAGCTGATTGAGCGTGATTATAAGGTACGGCGCCTGACAGATAGTATGCAGTTCTCTGAAAACAGACTGGATACTATAAATAATGCTTTTGAGTTTGCAGAGAATTACCGAAAAGAAGACTACGATTTAGATGATAAGATATCCCACTATATTCCGTTTTTAAAGTATCATTCCAGATGGGAAGAATTGAGTGAGACAGACTTTGTAAAACCCAAAACCAAAATGAAAGGTGTCTATGAACAGACTGCTTTTAAGATCCGGAACAAAGAAGGAACCGCTATCACAAATGAGGTAGGGGAATTGAGTGAGACACAGCTAAAGATTCTGACAGACATTATGGATTATGCAAACGAAAATGGAATACAGCTTCTGTTTACCGCCGTTCCCACACGTATAGGGAGTGGAGACCAGAAGCAGATTAACCGGGCATTTCAGATTGCAGAAGAGAATGGATTTCCGGGAATTAACTTTAACACAGAGGAAATGTACCAGGAACTTGGAATTGATTTCTCTGCTGACTTTTGTGATACAAACCATCTGAATTCCAGGGGGGCAAGAAAACTGACCACTTATCTGGGAAAATATCTGGCGGAAAATTATGATTTTAAGGATAAGCGTGGTGAAGAACAATATAAAAGCTGGGATGATGCCTGGAGCGAATATACCGTCTTCTATGAGGAAGGCTGGAAAATGGCAGATGAGAGAAGAGCTGCAAAAAATAAATGAAAAAACAGGTTGGATTTCTATGTTTGAAATCCAACCTGTTTTTTATCGTCTTAAAACTTTCTGGCTCTGCCAGAGGAACATCAGATATAAGATACCGGCAACCAGCTGAACGATTGCAATAATAAAGGTCACAACAGATGCTAATATATTAATAATCGGAATATACATCAGCAGTTCGCAGATCAGTGAAATCACCATACATAATCCATATAATTTCCAGATCAGTCCCGCACGGCTGACCAGTGTCTGGTCCACGCCCCACAAAATCCCGGCTGTAGCCTTACAGATATAGAATACCGACAGGAATGATAAAATGGTGTTCCCCATGCCCAGCATACCCGATATAAATCCATGATTAAAAAATAAACCAATGATGTTAACTGCAAGATTTACGATCGTAATAAAAAAGGCTGTCTTATAATCTTCGCTGACTCCGGACAGGACATAAATAGCGTACAGACAGATAACAAAACTAGCCAGTACGGCTACCATCCCCAAAATCGGGATAAAGCCCAATAATCCCAATATCTGACCTATAAATAAATAGTATATACCGTTTCCGGCTCTTCCTCCTAAGCTTCCCAAATGAATACCCCCTTTTATATTAAATGATAATCATAGTGTAGCATAGGATGAAAAATAAGTCCATGTTAAAATGCGGTCTGATAGTCCTCCCTCATCAAATCCCCAATATCTGAAATGCCGTTATAACACCATCTTTACTGCCAGAAATATCAGTTTGTTTTTTCGACTTTTTTCATATATACTGGAACTGATAGTCTGAAGATAAGAAAAAGTTTGAAATGCATCATACATGATACAAAAATGATGCAACTTTGGCGCAAAATAGAAAAGAATAATGTTGCAAATATAAACGGGGGAGAAAAAATGATAAAAATACTGGTTGTTGAAGATGAAGAACCGATTTCTAATTTAATCCGCATGAACCTTGTGAAAGCAGGATATCAGTGTGAGTGCTCATTTGATGGTTTAGATGCTGCTGATAAGATGGCGGAAGGAAATTATGATCTGGTACTGCTGGATATCATGCTGCCAAAAATTAATGGATATGAATTGTTAGAATACGCCAAGACCCTGAATCTTCCCGTTATTTTTATAACGGCTATGGGGTCTCTGGATAATAAAGTGAAGGGGCTTCGCCAGGGAGCAGATGACTATATCACCAAGCCATTTGAGATTATAGAGCTGCTTGCCAGGGTGGAGAGTGCCCTTAGAAGATATAATAAAGCGGAAAAGGTTATCCGCATTCTGGACATAGAAATAGATGTCTCTTCCAGAGTTGTCAGGCAAAAGGGAGAGCAAGTGCTGCTGACCTTAAAGGAATTCGAATTACTGCTGCTTTTTGTGCGCAATAAGAATATAGCCCTTTACCGTGAGACAATCTATGAAAATGTATGGGGAAGCAGTTACCTGGGAGACAGCAGAACAGTGGATCTGCACGTACAAAGGCTTCGAAAGAAGCTGAATTGGGAAACTTATATTGTTGCCGTATATAAAGTGGGATACAGACTGGAGGTTTAAATGAAATTTCGCTGGAAGATTTTCTTTATTTTTACGGCATTGATTGCAGTCGTATTCAGCATTTTCGGCATTTGGATAGTGACCGCCACCTTTCAGTCTTCCCTGGACCGGGAGATCGACCGTGGAAATTCCGAAAATAAAATGTTCCAGTTTGCATTTGAAATGTCCGTAAACTCATTAGGGGAAGAATATCTGGTTATAGATGATAAAGTAATTAAGGATATCGCCAATTCACTGAAGAAAAGTGTTGGAGGCAGCAACAGCTATATCAGAGTTTATGATAAACAGAAAAATGTACTGTTCAGTGACGCAAATATTAAGTCGGATACGGATTTCATATCAAGACTTCAGACCAATAATTATGGTTATGAAATTGTAAATGAAAATGACGGATATTATCTGATCGTTATGTGTAAAAGCGAAAGCAAGGAAAGTGTATTTTATCTGGAGAATATCATGGATATTTCTTACATATATTCAGAACGGGAACAGCTGTTTCAGCGGTATCAGATTGGGATTGTGGTGCTGCTAGTGGGAACCGGATTTGTTACTCTGGTACTATCCAATTATCTGACCAGGTCTGTGGTAACCCTGTCTAAGGTAACCAGAAAGTTTTCCAGGGGAGATTACCAGATTCGGGCAAAACGTGTCAGCGAGGATGAAATCGGGGATCTGTCCCAGGACTTTAATGATATGGCTGAAAACCTATGCCAGAAAATGGGTGAACTGGCGCAGGCAGCCAGGCGGCAGGAAGATTTTACCGCCTCCTTTGCCCATGAACTGAAGACGCCGCTTACTTCCATTATCGGATACGCGGATATGCTGCGGACTATGGATCTGGATAAAGAAGAAATCATGGAAGCATCCAACTACATCTATTCCCAGGGAAAGCGGCTGGAAAGCCTATCCCTTAAACTGCTGGAATTAATCGTAACGAAGAAGCAGGAATATGAGCTGACGCCGATTCAGGCAGCGGCGTTTATGAAAAATGTGGTGCAGACCGTTAGTGCATCTTTGGAAGCAAAAGAGATTACGCTGCATATGAAGGCAGAAGAAGGGGTTATCATTGGAGAAAAGGATCTGTTGGTTTCTTTGCTGGTGAATCTCATCGATAATGCCAGAAAGGCGTCTTATGAGCAGGGCGACATCTGGATTACGGGAAAGAAAAACCAGGATGATTATGAAATTATGGTAAAGGACAATGGCTGTGGTATTCCGGAGGAAGAACTTAGCAAAATTACAGAAGCCTTCTATATGGTGGACAAGTCCAGAGCCAGAAAAGAAGGAGGGGCAGGGCTTGGCATGACACTTTGCAGTAAAATTGTGGAGATCCATGATGCCAAATGGCGTATCCGAAGTAAGGAAGGAGAGGGAACAACGATCTGGATTTCCTTCCCGGAAGGGGGAACAGGCAGATGAATTGGAAGAAAATAGGAAAGTATGTCCTGAGTTCCGTCTTTGTTGGGGGGTTAATTGCGATGGCGGTGTTTTTCCCGCAGTATTACAGCAAGATACATGACAGCAAATATCTGAATAATGTTACCATTGTGGACAGAGAGAAGGTTTCCATGTCCTATGATTATAATACGTCCCTGGAAAGCAAGCTGGAGGTTTTGATGCAGTCTGTGGTGCAAGGCACGGAGTTTAAGCCCGTTCGCCAGACGAAAGACAACGTGGTCAGTGACAAAACATTGATTGAGGGCCTGGCAAAAGAAGTGATCGAATTGCAGAATTTAGGTATTCTCTGGATGGTTCAGCAGTACCCTTATGTGGACTATTTTGTGGATGCGTCATTGTACAGTGTAAAAAATGAATCTTCTGCACTGAATCCAAATGACAATGTATTGTTCTGGTATATGCGATTTAGTGACTTTACGACCTTTGACTTTGAATTTTGTGTGGATGCATATGATTACAAAATATATAGTGCTGGTATTTCATGTGACGTGCTTTATAAAGAATATGATCTGCTCCAGTCTCAGATGGCAATGAATGAAATATGGATAAAGAGTAACGCAAATGGTGCAAGTGTTACGGAAGGTGCAACGGATAATGCAGTAGAAGATGCAGTGGAAAATGTAACAGAAAATGCAACGGAAAATGCTGTAGAAAGCATGGATTTTGAAACGGAAGCGCCTTCTATGGGGGCACGCAGTGAAGAGTTCTATTATTATCTGGAGTCCCAGAATGCAGTTCTGATGGATGGCTTCCGGCAGTATTACGGCGCTGGTAACGCTGAAGTGATTGGTTCTGATTATCTATATTCCATTTTGAAATACAACTTTAAAAATTCTTCAGCCAATGTCAGAAAGAGCTGGTATGGCAAGAATGTTGGTGCGAATTATATGCCGGCATTTTCTGTAGGCATTGAAACAATGGCTGATTGGGTTGCGAATGCAGATAAAAATGAGTAAATGATACAACTATGATACAAATTCCACACGATTTTGATACAGTTGAGTTCTATCCTATAAATAAGGATACATGATACGAGGGGGTATCTGTTATAAGGAGGGACTACTGTGAACAAAAGACGAAAGAAGAGAATACGAAGGATCAGGGCGCACTGCCTGCGGTTTTTGGCGGGAGGGGTTTTATGTTTTGGCATGGTAGTGATATTTATGGTGGCGGCAAATGCATTTGGGTCAATGGAAAATAATCCGGCAGCAAAAATGATTCAAAATGATAAAACCAGTACCAGTGGAAACGAATTAACAGTAAACAGGCAAAATTCAACAGATTCGGAAGCGGATCTGTTAATCCTGGTTAACAAGGATCATCCGCTGCCAGACGATTACCAGGTGGAACTAATGAGCCTGGAAAATGGGTTAACCAGTGTGGCTGCTTCCATTTATGAGCACTTGAAGGAAATGCTTACGGATGGAAGTGAAGAAGGGCTGGAGTTCTGTGTAGCGTCCGGCTACCGCAGTGTAGAGAGCCAGCAGAAAATCCTGGATCATGACATCGCTGTTTTGATGCAGCAGGGGATGACATATGAAGAGGCATATGAGGAAAAAACAAGAGTGGTCATGCCGCCGGGTTACAGTGAACATGAATCCGGGCTGGCGGTAGATATTACAGCTTTGAGCAATCAGCAGTTGGATGACACACAGGAAGATACACCGGAAAATGAATGGCTTCAGCAAAATTGTGCCAGATATGGATTTATTCTCAGATATCCCAGGGGGAAAGAGGATATTACGGATATAGATTATGAATCCTGGCATTACAGGTACGTGGGAATCGAAGCAGCACAATATATTATGGATCACAATTTGACATTAGAAGAATATCTTGAGAGAAAATAGGGGGGATACCTATGAAGGTAAGAAAGAGACTCATAATTTTAGGTACAGGCAGTGAAAAGAGGTTAAAACCGAGATTGTTTTTTATGGCAGGCAAAATGGGGCTGTCAGGATGGATTATCAACATGAGTACCGGAGTTTTAGAGGCAGAATTTCAAGGGGATGAAAGAAGAATACAAAAGTACATAGACCGGATTACAGAAGAATATAATCTAAACATGGACGATATTCGCTGTGAAATGGTAGATATGGATGAAGCGGATGATGGAAGTCTGAGAATCGGATAAGCTGAAACAGGTTAGGCTGGAATCAAGAGAAGCCAAAGCCAGATGTAACCGAAACAGAATAATCAGAAGGAGAGAAAATATGATCAGAGAATTTGAAGAAAATGATTTGGAACGGATCATGCAGATCTGGCTGGATACCAATTTAACGGCACATAAATTTATTTCCAGGGATTATTGGGAAGATCATTTTGATATGGTTCTGGAGAGTCTGCCCGGGGCAGAGATATATGTATATGAAATTAATGGAAGTATTCTGGGATTTATCGGGATTCTGGACGGATACATAGCAGGATTATTTGTAGATGCAAGAGTGCAGTCAAAAGGAATCGGGCACAGCCTTCTGGCGGTGGCAAAAAACAAATATCCGGTACTGACCCTGCATGTCTATCGGAAAAACGAACGGGCTATTAAATTTTATAAAGACGAAGGTTTTGCGGTTGAGGAACGGAAGCAGGATCCCGCAGTAGGAGAAGATGAGTATAAAATGATGTACCGGTCTTGCAATGTGGCTGTGGGCGGATGAAGTCCCATGAATCCGGTTGACTTTGGAAATCTATCATAATACAATACAGGAAAAGCCATTGGCGGCAGTAAAGGATGAGGATTCATGAAACGGCAGAACGACTGGTATACCGGTATTAATTATTATGATAATTACAGGGAAAAAGAGATTCAGATCGAGAAGAAAAAAATCACAGCAGCCTTGGAGCAGCACATACACGAACAGGTGGAGATCTTATATGTGCTGTCCGGAGATGGGATTATACGGGTAAATGGATGTGATTATCCAGCGAAAGAAGGCTCCTTTTTCTGTCTCTATTCCCATCACTTTTACGGGATACATACGATTAAAAAAGAGATAGAAGCGGTAGTTGTGAAATTCTATATTGGATTATTTATGTATATGTGCTGGGAAAAGCATCCCAGGAATGCCAATGCCAAGCTTGTTTATGATACCTGCCCCATGGCGCAATTGCAGGGAGGGCAGAAATCCAGGGTCGAGGCGCTGGTGCTTGATCTTTTGCAGGAAAAGAAAGAGCAGCGGTTTGGCAGTAAGAACATGATCTTGTATAAAACATTGGAGTTACACAATTATTTCTGCCGTTATGCCTATGAAAACATCGGTAAAAGCAAAAAGGAAGACAATGCAGTTTGGAATGTGATTCAGAAGGTGGCTTTAGCTGGAGGAGAACATCTGGGTTTGAATGAGCTGGCACAGGAAATGGGGTGCTCGCCCAAGGTTTTGAACCAAAGAGTGAAAAATGCATGCGGCTGCACTTACTTTCAGCTTCAGCAGTATGGAAAAATAATCAATGCCTGCGCGCTGCTGCATTTTCCGGAACTTACGATGGAATATGTGAGCGGATTGCTGGGATTTCCATCTGTACCTGCATTTTACCGGGTATTTGAACAGCATTGCAATATGACACCCCGGGAATACCAGAAAGAATGCATTGGAAATGGAAAAATGGAAATGGAAGGTGCCGGAATCGGTATGCAGTTTCTGCAATATCTTCATCTTAATTTCATGAAGGAAATAAAAATAGAGAAGATGAGTGAGGAATTCTGCCTGAAACCATATACCGTAAAACAAATCTTTCAAAATGTATTTGGCACTGATTTTCAAAGCCTTTTAAATGAAATCAGGGTCTGTTATGCAGCAGCATTTTTGCGGAGCACAAATTTAAGTGTACTGGAAATCTCGGTACGCTGCGGATTTGAATCCCTGTCTACATTTCAAAGGTCCTTTCAGGAGTGGATGAACCAGTCGGCTTCTCAGTACCGCAGGTCCTTTCATGGGGAATAAATGAGAAGAAAACTAATGTTTTTGAATATATTATTCTATTTAAAATCGCTATAATGTAAGAAAAGAGCAGTATAAAACTGCTACTTTCGGACAGGAGGCGGTTTTTTTATGTTTGAAAAATTATTCAGCCCGATTAAAATAAGGGGCATGGAACTGGAGAATCGAATTGTTATGCCTGCAATGGGCACAAGGATGGCAAATGAAAAAAGTGAGGTCACTCAGAGACTGATTGATTATCATGAGGCAAGGGCAAAAGGGGGCTGCGGACTTAATATCGTAGAGGTGGCGGCAGTACATACGCCAAGTGCGCCGGCACATTTTGTGTCTGTCAGTGAAGATTCTTATATCGAGGGGCACCAAAGGCTGACTGATGCCATACACAGTGCAGGAGGCAGGGCAGGCATCCAGCTGTGGCAGGGTTCGATTGCTACGGTAATGGATCCAAAGGCTAAGATGCTGGTGGTAAATGAAATGAATTTCGGAGCCTATACACTTCCTGCAATTGAAAAAGAAGAGATCGAAGAAGTAGTTGCCTGTTATGGAAAAGCAGCCCGCAGATGTGTAACAGCAGGTTATGACTGCATTGAGTTTCATTGTGCGCACAATTATCTACCTCATTCTTTCTTAAGCGCAGGGCTGAATCACAGAACAGATGAATATGGCGGAAGCTTTGAGAATCGGGCACGGTTCCCGCTGGAATGTATCCGGGCGATCCGTGAAAATATACCGGAGGATATGCCGCTGTTTATGAGAATTGATGCCCATGATGATTATCTGCCACAGGGTCTTACCATAGAAGAGGTGATACGGTTCTGCAAGCTGGCGGGTGAGGAAGGCGTGGATGTTCTGGACGTTTCCAGAGGAAATATTATAACAGCAGCGTCACTGTATGAGGTACCGCCCATTGATGTGCCAAATGGTTTTAATGTGGAAAATGCCAATCGAATCCGCCGGGAAACAGGAATGATTACCATTGCGGTAGGAAGAATTAACACAGCGCAAATGGCAGAGGATATCCTTGACCAGGAGAAAGCGGATCTGATTGTTATGGGAAGGGCGCAGCTGGCGGATCCGGAATTTGCAAATAAGGCAAAAGAAGGGAGAGTCAGGGATATTATCCACTGCGTAGGCTGCGACCAGGGATGCTATGATGGTTTTTGCGATCTGGCTAATCGTCCTTTCATCACCTGTATGAGAAATCCTGCATTGGGTCACGAAAAGGAGCACAGGTTAGAAAAAACGGCAAACCCCGGAAAAGTTTTAATAGCCGGAGGAGGAATGGCGGGAATGGAAGCTGCCATGGTACTAAAAGAGCGGGGACATTTACCGGAAATTTTTGAATCCGGTGATCATTTGGGCGGCCAGTTTATCACAGCCGGGGGAGCCCCGGGGAAGGCTGAAATGAAAGCGGCTGCAGTTTCATTTGCAGAACAGGTGGAAAGAGCAGGTATTCCGGTACATTACGGCATGGAAGCCACACCTGAACTAATCCAAAAAGAGATGCCGGCTGCAGTGATTCTGGCAATCGGATCATCACCCATTGTTCTGGAACTGGAAGGAATAGAGAACCTGCCTGTTTATGAGGCACATGAAGTACTGGATGGCAGTGCGGTTCCCCAAGGAGAGATCTGCGTAATCGGCGGAGGGCTGGTAGGGCTTGAGACGGCAGACGCGTTAGCTTCGGCGGGCCATAAGGTTAAAGTAGTGGAAATGAAAGAAACAGCCGGAGAAGATCTGGGCAGCCTGAGAAAAATTGCAGTCATGCAGAAAATGCAAAGTCTGGGTGTTGAGATTATAACAAAAGCTGTATGTAAAGCCATCTGCGGCCAGGGGGTAGTAACGTGTCAGGAAGAAGGGGAAACGGTGGTAACTTGTGATAGTGTAGTAATTGCAGTGGGATCCAGGGCGAATGACAGTACGAAGCTGGTGGCAGCCTGCGAGGAATTAAAAATACCGTATTATATCATTGGGGATGCCAAAAAGGCAAGGCGTGCGTTAGATGCCATTGCAGAGGGATACGAAGCAGCCCGCAGTATCTGACAGGAACCGGCAGCAGAGGATATAGAAGCAACATCTTAGAAAGATACATGTTTTGTTTTAGTTAGCATCAATATTTTGCATATATGTTTTGGAAAGGGGCGGTTTAGGATGAATTCAAAATTATTTGAAGAATTACAAATTGGAACAATGAAGCTGAAAAACAGAACCTTTATGGCACCCATGTCTCTGGGATATGAAAGCCAGGATGGAACCGTAAATGAGAGAATGCAGGAATACTGGCTGGCAAGGGCAAAAGGAGGAACCGGATGTATTATCCTGGATGCTTTGTCCGTGGATCCGGGTGTTCCCTATCTGGGCAATACCCTGTGCTTTCGAAATGAGGAAAGTATCGCATCTTATAAGCAGTTTACAGATAAAATTCATGCTTATGGTACCAGGATTATTCCACAGATCACACATCCGGGACCGGAAAGTGTCAGCGCATTTTTTGGTGCACCACCTAAGGCAAGCAGTGTGTATATCAACTCGATGGGGCAAAAGACAAGGGCACTTGCAATAGAAGAAATTCCCGAAATAATTGGACAATATGCGCAGACCTCCTATCAGGCAAAGCAGGCGGGCTTCGATGGTATTGAGCTGCACTGCGCCCATGCATATATGCTGCTTGGATCTTTTCTGTCTCCAATGCGTAATAAGCGTACAGATCGTTATGGCGGTTCACTGGATAACAGAGCAAGACTGCTTTTTGAAGTAATCGATGCAATCAAAGCAAAGTGTGGTTCGGATTTCCCAATTGTGCTCAGAATCAGCGGCAGTGAGCGAGACGAACAGGGAAATACCATAGAGGATATAAAATATCTGGTACCCCAGTTGATTGTCCACGGAATAGATGCATTTGAGGTGAGCGGGGGAACGCAGTATGAACGCTGCAATAAAATTATTCCCTGTCATGGAGAACGAATGGGGGTAAATGTACCGGAGGCGCGGGAAATCAAAAAAGTATCAACAGTGCCCGTGCTTGTTGTAGGGAAGATAAACGATCCTTCCTATGCAAAGTATCTTACGGACAGCGGTCAGGCGGATGGCGTGGTAATCGGCAGGGCACTTTTATCCGATCCGGAGTTCGTGAACAAAGCCAGAGAGGGACGGACAGAAGAAATTGCTCCATGTGCGGCCTGCGGGATCGGGTGCATCGGAGAACAGACAAAGAGGCGTCCGGCATCCTGCGTCATTAACCCGGCACTGGGCAGGGAAACTGAAATGGAGCTGCTTCCGGCAAAAGAACCGAAAAAGGTAGCGGTAGCCGGTGGCGGTATCGGAGGTATGGCAAGTGCAAGGGCATTTGCGCTACGCGGTCATCAGGTAACTTTGTTTGAAGAAAGCGGCAGACTGGGCGGACAGATGAATGCAGCCTGCATCCCGCCACACAAACAGGAACTCAGCAGATGGATTGTATATCTGCAAAATGAAATTGCCCGTCTTGGGATTCCGGTCAAATACGGAGTCCATGTAACAAAAGAAACATTAGAGGAATACAAACCTGATATTGTAATAATAGCAACCGGAGCAAAGGAAATTATCCCTCCAATCCCCGGGATTGAAAAAGAAACGGCAATCACGGCACAAAAAGTGCTGAATAATGAAGTCCCGGTTATTGGCGGCAAGGTTCTGGTAGTTGGCGGCGGCATGGTAGGATGTGAAGTGTGCGAACATCTGATGCATCAAAAGAGAGGTGCACTAAGCGTCACAATGATTGAAATGGCAGATACAATTGGAGCAGGAATGGTACCGAATAATCAACTTCCAACCATGAACCGTCTTCACCATCTTGGGATAAAAATGATGACAGGTACTAAATTATTGTCAGTAAATGGAAACGAGGCAGAAGTGGAATCGCCGGCAGGTATAGAAACTATGTCTGGATTTACCCACATCGTATATGCCTGTGGTTCCAGGGCTGAAAATAAACTGTATGAAGAAGTAAAGGATTCCTTTGAAAAGGTAATCTGCATCGGTGATGCAAAAGGAGCAAGACAGGCGTTAGAGGCAGTCCGGGAAGGGTGGGAGGCTGCGTTAGAGGCTTAGGTGGTACTTACTGCAGTGATATTTTGTAATGAACTCCAAATGATAATTAAAAAGTATTAAAAATCCCGATAACTTGCTTGTTTCCAGGCATTTATCGGGATTATTTTTTCTTTTTACGAGTAAGGTGTATAGAAGTTGCTGCGATACTCTTTTGGAGTATATCCGGTCTCCCGCTTAAATACTTTGCTGAAATATTGAGAATTATACCCAAATCCTGTCATTAGAGCCACTTCGTTGACTTGAATTTGGTTTTCCAGCAACAGCTGTTTCGCTTTTTCAATTCTCTTATTGGTTACATATCTGGAAAATTTCATATCTGTCTCTGATTTAAATAATTTCCCCAGATAATCTACATTTACATATAGAATTTCATTTGCCAGCATCCCAAGTGACAGGTTTTCATCTGCTAAATGTTCATCAATGAGTCCCAGTATCTGCCGGATAAGATTATTCTGACATTTCTGAACGTTTTGGTGCAATTCTTTTATGATATCCAGTGCAGTGGCTTTCAGTATTTTTTCTATGTCTGCAAGGGTCAGGGAACGGTTAATGCTTTCAATGCCTGAGAGATAATAGAGGAGCTGCTCTTGCTGTGCCTGCCGGATAATATAGACATATACCTGAATGGCATATGCACGGATTTGATTTGTGTCATATTCTGAATTGTTCAGTTGGAGAAACAAATGATCCAGCAGCCGCATAAGTTCTTCTGTATTGCCGCTTTTGATAGCAAGGCCTAAATATTCCAGATTAAAATTTTCAATCAGGAGATTTTTATTCATGCCAGGAAGGTCAAAAGTAGTAATGATATTACTGGTTCCAGTGTAAAAATGAGATTTCAGGCAGGTCAGCAAATTTCGATAGGAACCTTTTAAAAGAGTCATCTCCGTTTTTTCACCTACTGCAACTGTTAAAGTTTGATCATAGTAGCGAGAGAAAATGTTCTTTATCTCCTCTAGATCTTTTCTTAACAAAGGAAAGGAATAATATTCGGTAATTAAAAGTACTTGTTCGTTACAGATACTGCACAAAAAAATAGAATGTTTCTGTATATAATAGTCCCTGCAGATACCTACAAGGGCAAAAAGATTCTCTGTTTCCACAGCCGTATCGATCTGAAAGAGAAGGAGGCGCAGGGGAATATCGCGTAATTCAAAAAAATCTTTATTTTTTAAGAGATAATCTTCCTGAAAAGAATAATTTAAGATATAATCCTTTAAAGTCTGCTCTTGTATGGCACTTTTTAGCCGGTCATAATCTTCTGTGATTTTGTTAATATAAGCTTTTTTTTCTTCCTGCTGCTTTATATGATCCAGCATTCGAGTGAGTAAACTTAAGATAGATTCCAGACTGCAGGGCTTTAGCAGGTAGCCAAATACATGATACTGCAGGGCTGTTCTTGCAAACTCAAACTCTTCGTATCCGGATAGAAGAGCGAATAATACATCCGGGTACTGCTCATGAGCTTTTTTAATTAGTTCAAGACCATCCATTACGGGCATTTTAATATCTGTAATAACCAGATGGGGTGTGGTTTGCTCCATGACAGCAAGCGCTTCCCTGCCATTGGAGGCGGTGAGCACCGTGCTGATATTCAGATTCTCCCAGCAGTAATTATTCTTTATTCCCTCTCTGATATTTTCTTCATCATCCACTATCATAATGGTATACATAGTATAGTTCCTTTCTGCCAATGTTTCAGGTGATTGGTAAGTTTAACGTTACGATGGTTCCATGAGGATGTATATTTTCTATGTTCAGGCAGCTGTTGCTGCCATATATGATTTTCAGTCGGGATTGAATGTTGGACAATCCCACTCCACTTCCATTAGGCTTACGTTCACCTGTCGCCAGTTTTTCCATTAAATTGTGTTCAATACCGATGCCATTGTCCTGAATCGTGATTATCAGGCAATCATCTTCTGTATGTGCCGTCAGTATTATGCTGGTGGCATAAGCAGTGGATTCTACCCCATAAGAAATAGAATTTTCTACCAGGGGCTGTAGAATTAGTTTTGGAACCATGCAGTCCAGGGAGTCATCTGAAAGTTCCTTTTGAAAATCCAGTTTTTCCCGAAAACGTATTTTCTGTATATTTAAATAATGGTCTAAAATCATAATTTCATCTCTTAAACTAACCAATTTCTGAAAATTAACCCCGTATTTAATCGTTTCCCTCAGAAGTTTGCCCAGTGAAAATATCATTGTAGAGATATCGCTCTGATTTTGGTTCAATGCCATCCAGTAAATAGAATCCAGCGTATTATAGATAAAGTGTGGATTGATCTGTGCCTGCAAAGTTCGGAATTCATAGTCTTTCATCATGAGGCGCCTTACGTAATCATCCTGAATTAATGTTTCAATTTTTTTTATCATAAGGTAAAAGCTTTCCTGAAGCTGACCGATTTCGTCCTTTCTGGAGTTCTGAGAAAAACTCAAATTGGAAGTCTCGAAATTCACCTTGGAGATTCCTTCCATCTGCTTCGTCAGCTTGGTAAGAGGTTTTGTCAGGGATGTGGAGAAATAAGCCGCTATCAGGACAAGAAGCAGATACATCACAGGAAAAATAACTAATACCATTATTTTCAGCTTGTTGAAGCGGGCAAATATTGCATTGTAAGATATGGAGTAGTAATACATCCAGGAGGAGGAGCCGGATTGTTTGGAAACTACAAAACGTGACTCTTCCCCAATGTCGATAATCTGGTATGGATGGCTGCCTGAAATCAAAGCAGGACAGAATTCATCCTGTTCTGCCTGAGAATGATAAATTTCATAATCTCCAGAGTATATGTAAAAACGTTCTCCGGCAGCGGTATCAATGTCCATGGTAAACTCCACCATTTTAGGCATGCGGAGGCGAATGGCAAGAACGCCCATGGGACGAAGGCTCAGATGTTCCACTTCTTTTATCGGACTCAGAAGAATAATGGCGTCATCTTCACTGTCCGGAGTAGCCCAAACAGGTTTTCCGTTCTGAGAAAAAGCAGTGTCGTATAAAGCTTGTGCTTTAGAACCCAATACAATGGAGGTATCAGATCCCACAGAGTCGATTCGGAGATTGGGATCGATGAAATTCACGGAAAGTATATATGTATTTTTCCTCAATGCCATATAGATGCGCCCAATGAGAGATTGCCGGTTTGTGTATTCATCGTACTCAGAACGGGCATTCTCTATACTGCGAATGATTTCTTGATTAGTCTTATCTGTGGATAGCTGGGAAACGGTATTCAACAGATCATGCATTTCATTTTCTATGTTCTGAGTAGAAAGGCTTAAGATATTTGCAGAATCCATATAAAGCTGTTCATCATATGCTTTCATAAAATAGTTAAAAAGAAGAAGGGATACAGAGAAAGCCACCAGGATTACAGAAAAAACCAGAATCTGAATTTTCCAGTGGAGTTTCAGATTTCGGAACCAGTTTTTTGCCTGATGAAGCGCAAGAAATATTGGACGCAAAATATGCAGAAAACCTTTTTGGATCATAGATGGAACCTCCCAGTTTGTCAGTCGTAAGTAAGATAACCCTATTATATGTGATTCTAACTGGAAAAGAAATAGAAATATCAGGAATTATGTGTAAAATTCCGATTAAGATAGGTAATAAACAGACAACAACAGGGTAAGGTATAGATATTTCTGGAGAAGATGTTATAATCGAGTCACAAATAGGCAAAGGAGGACAAAAAAATGAAAGTTTGTTTTTATGGCAATACCGGACATTTTTTTACTGCATTTCTGGCAAAGGAGCGAATTCCGGATTTGGAATTCGTGGGGTACTGCCCAAGTTTTCAAGGAGAGAATATGGACCAGATCAAATTGTTTGCGGGAAAAGCGGAGGGAAAATATCCAGATGGCTGGGAAGACCACGCCAGGCATGCAGGTGAAAATAAGGAATGTGAAATCAAGGAGTACGGAAGCCTGAGTGAGATGTTGGATATGGAATCTCCACAGGTGCTGGTGGTGGATGGACGCTTTACGGAACGTTACAAAGCGGAAAAAGAAGCATTATCCAGAGGAATTCACGTTTATGCAGATAAACCCATTGGGATCACTGTGGAGGAACTTCTGGATCTGTATAAACTATCCAGAAACAGTGGTACCGTATTATGGGCAATGGATACGGTACGCTATGATCCATGGTACTATACAGCGAGAAAACTAGTGGAGGAGGGGGCAATTGGAAAAGTGCGAATGGTGAATTGCCAGAAATCCTATCGTTTAGGAACCAGGCTCTCATTTTATAAAGAAAGAAAATACTATGGCGGCACCATACCCTGGGTTACGATACACGCCATTGATATGATACGCATGATTACCGGGAAAGAATGTCTCTCTGTATATTCTCAGCAGTCCAGAGCCGATAACTGCGGATACCAAGATATGGAAATTATTACTACTTCTTGTTTTAGCATGGAGGATGATATACTTGCTACGGTATCTACAGATTATTACAGACCGGAAAATACCCACTCTCATGATGATGACAGAATGAGAGTGGTGGGAACAAAAGGGATTATTGAAGTAATGCGAAGGGAGGGCGAACATGAAGTGCGTCTGATAAATAATGAAAATAATGGCTTTGTTCCCATTTCCCAGGAAATTCCGCCTTATATTTTTGAGGACTTTATTCATACCCTGGAAGGAACCGGTCAGCAGTTACTGAATGTGGAAGAGTCATTCCGTAACGCCTATGCAGCGATATGCGCACAGCAGTCAGCGGATGAAAGCAGGATCATTCAAATGGAGAATGGGAAAAAGATATTTCCAGATTTTGTAAAAGTAAAGTAATACCACTGGTTTTTACACATTTATCACAGGTTAGACCATTTTAATTGACTTTATATCCTGCTAGAATCTATTTACAGACAACAGAGAAGAACAAATGGGAAAACAAGTAAGGAGGGAATGAATGATGAAAAGAAGTATGAAGATGTGTACAGTGCTCCTGGTGGCAGGTATGCTAATGGCAGGATGCGGCAACTCCGGAACAGCCCCTGAGACTCAGGCGGGCAAAACGGATACGGCAAAAGCCACGGAAGAGAAAAAAGAAACAGAAGAAAAAAAAGAAACAGAAGGCACAGTGAAACAGACTGAAGATGTCAAGACTACGGAGAGTGACCAGGAGCCTGTGACAATCCGTTTTGCATGGTGGGGTTCTCAGGCTAGAAATGACCAGACGCAGAAAGTGGTAGAACTCTTCGAAAAAGAATATCCATGGATTACTGTGGAATGTGAATTCATTGGATGGAATGAGTATTGGGACAATCTTTCCACCCAAATCGCAGGAGGGGATATGCCGGATATTTTGCAGCATGATTACAGATATCTGGAAACCTATGTAAATAAAAATCTGCTGGCACCTCTGGATCCCTTTGTGACAAAGGAAATCAAGCTGGATACGGTAGACGAGGCTAGTCTTGCCGGCGGAAAAGTAAACGATCAGCTATATGGCATTCCTCTTGGTATGAATACCTTTGCAGTAGAGTATGACGAAACTACATTCCAGAAATACAATGTAGAAATACCCTCCAATGAATGGACTTACGATGATTTTGTAAATGTAAGCAGACAATTTAAAGAGCAGGGGATCTATGGATGTGATTTGACGAACTTTGAGGACTGGGTACTTTACTACCTTAGAACAAAAGGTGTGACGCTCTACGCTCAGGATGGGTCAGGACTTGGTTATCAGGATGATGGTGTCATGGAAGAATTATTCCAAAAAAGGCTTGATCTGGTGAAGGAAGGCTTACTGCCCACACCTGATGTGGCGAAACAGGCAGCGGGTACAGAAGACAGTCTGATTGTCCGCGGAGAAGCGGCTATGGTTACATATTGGAGTAATGCTACAGCTGCTGTAGCAAATGCAACCGAAGATACCATTAAGGTTCTGCCTATGTTCGGACCGGATGCGGATAAGGGAACCTATATCAAACCGTCTATGTTTGCGTCTATTTCCGCTACAACCAAATATCCGAAAGAGTGTGCTCTGCTAATTGATTATATGACGAATAATGTGGCTGCTAATGAAGTGATGATGGGAGAAAGAGGGGTGCCGATTTCTTCTGTAATCAGAGATGCTTTAAAACCAAAGCTGGATGCTACAGGCCAGGCGATTTTCGATCTGTTGGATTATGCCCAGGAACATTCCAGCCCTATAGACAAACCAGATCCGGAAGGGGCAGGGGAAGTGGTTACATTATTGCAGGATTTGGAAGAACAGGTGCTATATGAGCAGATCACGCCAAAGGAAGCGGCAGCTTCTTTTAGAGAACAGGCGGAACTGATTTTGGTACAATAGAGTCAGGATAGAAGGTGTCGTGCCAGACTGTAAATCAGTTGGCAGGCACCTTCAAAATATAAGCAGGCATGTAACGTCTGGAGGTGATGGTTTTGAGAAAACAAAAGAATAATAATAAAAGCGGATATTTTTTCATCAGTCCATGGCTGATTTGCTTCGTGGTTTTTACTCTGTTTCCGGTTTTGATGTCACTTTATTATTCCTTTACTAATTTTGATATTTTATCTGCACCGAAGTTTGTGGGGCTGGAAAATTATAAATATTTGCTTACGGTGGATAAGAAGTTCTGGTCTTCCGTAAGAGTGACCCTATTATATGCATTCGTTTCCATCCCCCTCCGCTTAATATTTGCATTTTTTGTAGCAAATCTGCTGGTGAAAAAGCATAAGGGGCAGGGCTTGTACCGTACTATGTTTTACTTGCCGTCAATTGTAGGGGAAAGCGTGGCAATTGCCATTGTATGGAGAACTTTGTTTGGGAGAAACGGAGCATTTGACGCACTGATGGTGTGGCTTGGAATGCCAATGCAGTATTCTATTTTAGGTAATCCGGATACAGCGGTGTGGTCTCTGATTCTCATGTCTATCTGGCAATTTGGTTCTCCAATGCTGATCTTTTTGGCTGGATTAAAGAATATTCCGGATACTTACTATGAGGCGGCGGGTATTGATGGAGCAGGACCCTTTAAAAAATTCTGGAAGATAACAATCCCGTTAATATCCCCAATCTTTTTATTTAACCTGGTAATGCAGATGATTACAGGATTCATGGTGTTTACCCAAGGATATATCATTACCGGTGGCGGTCCTATGAACAGCACTTTGTTTTATGTGGTGCACTTGTATCAAACCACATTTGAAAATTTTAAAGCCGGAAGAGGCGCGGCAATGGCGTGGATTCTGCTGTTGTTTGTAGGAGCTTTAACGGCTGTTCTGTTCACATCCTCCAAGTACTGGGTATTCGATGAAAGTGATCAGGGGGATGACGGATGAAAAAGAGAAAAATAAATACGGTAATCTATCATGTTGTCTGTATCTTCCTAGTTTTGATTATGATTTATCCAATTCTCTGGCTGGCATTCAGTGCATTTAAGTCAAAGTCAGAAATTTTTGATCATGCAGGTACTTTATGGCCGGTACAATGGTGCTTTGATAACTTTAAAAATGGCTGGAAAGGATTTGGTGGAGTATCATTTGGGACATTTTTTCTGAACTCCTTTATTGTAACCATAGGTGCTACGGTGTTGTCTGTGTTTGGGTCGATTTTTGTTGCGTATGGATTTGCCAGAATTCAGTTCAAAGGAAGAGGATTTTTCTTTGCCTGTATGATGATGACGCTGATGCTGCCTGCACAGGTGCTCATGGTTCCCCAGTATATGCTGTTCAGTAAATTTAACTGGATTAACACATTTCTTCCCTTAATTGTACCTTACCTGGGAGGATTTCCATTTTTTATATTCCTGTGTGTCCAATTTATAAAAGGAATCCCAAGAGAGTTGGATGAATCAGCATACATAGACGGCTGCAGCAGGCTGGGAACCTTCCGGCATATTATTTTACCTCTGTCAAAATCCCCAATGGTGACATCAGCTATTTTTTCTTTTTACTGGAGATGGGCAGACTTTATCGGTCCTATGCTCTATTTGAAAAAGCCAACGCTTTATACTGCATCCATTGCCTTAAAGCTATTTGCAGATCCTAATTCGGTCACCGACTGGGGCGCTATGTTTGCGATGTCTTTCCTTTCTGTTTTGCCTGTAATTCTGCTTTTCCTGTTTTTGCAGAAATACATAGTAGAAGGAATTAGCACAACCGGGTTAAAAGGGTGATTACGGAAGGTAGAAATTCGAATTTTGATGTACAGCTTAACGAAAATAATCTTAATATATGGGAAAGTATTAATAAAAGTCAAATACCCGCAGTAAGAAACGGGGAATTTAACCCTGGCGGCAGTCTTTATATGGACTGGCAAGCGTATCCATATGGCTCGTTGCCCGTAGGGATAAAAGAAAGAGATGGTGAAAACAGATGAAGAAAGTAAAATTGGCTGTGATAGGCTTAAACTTTGGGAAATCTCATGCAGCAAATATTGCAGAAGGACAAATGCCGGGAGAACTTGCAGCAGTTGCAGATTTAAACCCTGATTTTGCCGGACTGGCGGAGAAATGGGGGGTACCTTTTTATACGGACTACCATGAGATGTTGGAAGAAGTAAAACCAGAGGGAGTCATAATTGCAGTGCCTCCAAAGTTTCATGGGGTGATTGCGATAGACTGTATGAGGGCTGGAGCGCATGTGCTGATTGAAAAACCGGTCACTTTGACGGTGGAAGAGGCTGATGAGCTGATTCTGATAGCAAAAGAGTTGGGAAAACAAATTCTGGTGGGGCAGCATCATCGTTTTGACCCTTCTGTACAGGCAGCAAAAGAAACTATTTTGTCTGGGAGATTAGGAAAATTAATCGGATTTCATATATTTGGAACCCTGCCCAAACCGGCATGGTATTATGCACAGGACTATAAGCGTCAAAGAGCAGCCGGTGGAGGAACCGTTGCAAATAACGGCATTCATGATGTGGACCGCATCCGTTATCTGTGTGGGGACGTAGACTCTGTCTATGCTATGAAAGGAAATGCTTATCGGGGATTTGAAGTAGAAGATAGTGCTGCCGTTTCTGTAAAATGTAAAAATGGTGTGGTGGGAACATACTATATTTCAGACTGTAGTCATCCTCTGTCAGAGTATACCGATACGTATTTTCTGGAAAAAGGGACCGTCAGATTTAAGTGTTCCTCATTCTATGCCCAGTCAGGATTCCATACTTATGAGGAGGGGAGCCTTACACCACAGGGGTTCGATTACCGGGAAAGAGAGCGAGAGATACATACCAGACAGATCCCGGTTCAAAATAATCATGCGAAAGAATGCGAACACTTCTGCCATGTGATTCTGGAGGGAGAGATTCCCATTACAACGGCAGAAGATGGAAAGAAATCAATGGAGTTTATGAATGGAATTATTGAATCAATGGATACAGGAAATGTAGTTAGACTATAGAAAGCAGAGAAAAATGGCTGAAAGAAAAATATGATTATGAAAGGATGCCACGGCGTGATTCTTTCAGCCTGTTTGATCGTGGCGATATTGCAGGCAAACCTGTAATATGAAATGGGTATAAAGATGATAAGAACAGCATTATTAGAAGCAGAACATTGGCATGTACTGGGACACCTGGCAGCAACCCGGAAATTTAAAGAAGTAGAAGTAGTGGCACTATCCGGAAACGGAGAGTTTACAAAAAAAATAAGCGAAGAGAGAGGAATTAAGAGATATCCGGATTATAAGACTCTTCTGGATGAAGAAACGGATCTGGATTTTGTATATATCTTTGGCATTTATAAAGAGTCCCCGTCTATTATGGAAGAATGTATTCGAAGAGGAATTCCTTTTATGGCAGATAAACCCTGCTGTGAAAGAGCAGAACAGCTTTTGCCGGTCATTAAGCAGTTAAAAGACTCAGGATTAAAGCACTGTATTTCTCTCCAGAGAAGGTTTGCTCTGCCCGTTTTGAACTGTCGTGAATTTTTGCAGGAAAAGGCCAGAGAAGGCGGGGTACATTTGGTGCTGCGTTACATCACGGGTACCCCCAAGCGCTATGAAGATATGGGATTTCCCTGGGCAAATAAAAGAGAAATTGCAGGAGGCGGTGCTTTATTAAATCTGGGTGTCCACTATATTGATCTGGTTCACTATTTAACTGGAGACGAAGTGGTACAGGCAAAAGGAGTATTAAACTGCAATGTATGGAAGTTGGGAATGGATGATTACTGTGCCATGGTGTTAACTACAAAAAATGGTCATACAGCTACAGTGGAAGTGGGATACACGAAGTCCGGATATCCTCAGGAGGACTTTATTTTCTCGGGAAAGAATTTTTACATTACGGCAACAGCAGGGCAGGATATCAGGTATTTTGGGTTAAAGGAAGGTGGAGACCAGAAAGGTGAAATCTTAAAGACAGAAGAGTTTCCTGATATTCAATGGTTTGATAAATGCCTGGAAAGTATGCTGGCAACGCTGAAAGGGACAGGAGAACCTGCAGCAACGCTTCAGGATGTATATCATGCTATGAAATTCGTCACTGGAATATATGATGAAAATCATTTCTAGAAAAGGGTAAAGGGGAAAAGATTATGATCAGAGAATGGAAGGAAGAAGCGTTGGATCACAGAAATGCCCTTCTCTATGCTATGGGTATCAGCGAAGAGGATGCTAAAAGACCCATTATTGGAATTGTGAATGCCTGGAATGAAATGAATCCCGGACACTTTCTTTTTAAGGAAGTGGTGGACACGATAAAGAATCAGATTTATGCCAATGGAGGGTTGGCGTTGGAATTGCCTGTCATTGGAGTGTGCGATGGAATCTGTTCCAATACAGAAGGAGATCGGTATACGCTTCCATCCAGAGATCTGGTCTCCTCAGAAGTGGAGACAGTGGCAGAACTAAACCGTCTGGACGGCATGGTTCTGCTCTCCAGCTGTGATAAGATTGTACCGGGGATGGTTATGGGACTTCTCAGAGCCAATATTCCTTCTGTCATGCTGACAGGCGGCTATATGCTGCCTGGAAAGTACAAGGGAAAAATGCTGACCCTTACCCATACCAAACAGGCATATGCGTCCTATGCAGAAGGAAAGATGAGCAGAGAAGATTATAAAAAGATAGTCAGAAATGCCTGTCCGACTCCGGGAGTATGTCCCTTCATGGGAACGGCAAATACGATGTGTGCCATGGCTGAAGTCCTTGGTCTTACACCGGATGGAAACGCTTCTGTCCGTGCAGGCAGCGAAAAGTGGAGACAGATGGCTGCTAATACCGGTACACAGATTATGAACTTGGTTAAAGAAGAGAATCGACCGTTGGATATCATTCGGAAAGAAAGTTTTGAAAACGTGATTCGTTATGTGATGGCAGTAGGAGGATCCACGAACACATTGCTGCATTTACCGGCAATCGCAGCCCAGGCTGGAATAGAAATCTGTCCGGAAGATTTTGATGTTATTTCCAGGGAGATTCCCCTAATCAGCACAATATACCCCAACCATCCTGCTTATACTATGGAGGAATTCTCCAAAGCCGGGGGAGTTGGAGCAGTCTTAAAGGAACTGGACAAGGCAGGAAAGCTGGATACAGATACCGGGGGAATGTTTATGAATATGAAAGAAAAGCTGTATCTGGCAGAGAATTATGATTATGATGTGATACATACGGTAGAAAACCCCATTCACGCTCAGGGAGGTCTGGCTGTTCTGCATGGTAATCTGGGGACGGAGAGTGCCATTTTGAAGTTCTCAGCAGTAGATGAGGGCATTACCCGGTTTCGTGGTCAGGCAAAGGTATTTGACTCCCAGGACGAAGGCTGGCAGGCTATGCTGAGAGATGAGATTGTTCCTGGGGATGTAGTAGTCATCCGTTACGAGGGTCCAAAAGGAGCTCCGGGCATGCCACATCTGGAAACCTTCATGGCAGCTGTTTTGGGAAAAGGTCTGGGCAGCCGGATTGCATTAGTGACGGATGGGAGATTTTCCGGAGCAACCGGAGGGATTGCAGTAGGACATGTCTCACCGGAAGCCTATGAAGGTGGAAATATTGCACTGGTGGAAAATGGGGATGAAATTGAAATTCTGGTTGAAGAAAGAAGTCTGCTTCTGCATGTGCCAAAGGAAGAACTGGATATAAGAAGAGAGAAGTTTCATCCTGTGGAGAAACCATCCTCCGGGTGGCTGGCACTGTACAAAAAATGTACCAATTCTTCACACCGGGGTGCAACTATTTTTGGAGAGCGGGAAATAGGGATATAAGGGGGGATTCATGTGAAAAACAGAGTAGGGCAGGTCTATGAAGCCAGAAAATTAAATTTTATAGAAAGAGAACTACTTCCACTGAAAGAGCATCAGGTATTAGTGAAAATAAAAGCGAGCTGCATTTGTGGCAGCGATCTGCATATTTATAAGGATGCTCATCCGGCAGTTAAGCTTCCGGTTACTGTGGGGCATGAATTTACAGGTATCGTACAGGAAGTTGGGGGTGCTGTGACCAAATTTCTTCCCGGAGACCGTGTAGTGGTAGAGCCTACGATTGCCTGCGGACACTGCGAATCCTGCAGAAAAGGAGCCTACGGATATTGTGAAAATATCAGTTTTACTTACCGGCAGGGAGATGGTTCCATGGCAGACTTCTTTATCGGTGAGGAAGAAAGAATATATTCCTTGCCCGATTCCGTTGACTTTGAAAAGGGTACTTTAACGGAACCTTTGGCGGTGGCGGTACATGCGGTAAAAAGGGCGGGAGTAGGGATTGGGAAGAAAGTGGCTGTAATAGGAGCCGGAGCTATAGGAATTATGATTGCAGCTGTATGCAAAAGGCTGGGGGCAAGTGAAATTGTGGTATCAGATTATTCCATGTTTCGTTTGGAGATGGCTCGTAACCTGAGCGGAGCAAGAACAGTTTATGCAAGAGAAGAAAATGCAGAAGAAGTAGTTGCGGCACTTTCACAGTCAAAAGGATTTGATATTGTTTTTGAATGTGTGGGCCTGGAACAGACGATTAATCAGGCAATGAGGATGGCAAAGTCCAATGGAATGGTAGTAGACGTGGGCATTTTTGAAAAACCGGCAATTCAGATTGATGCATCTCTGCTGGTGAAAAAGGAGCTTCGTATGATCGGCTCTCAAGGGTATTGCTGGGATTTTGAAGATGCACTTGGACTTCTAACGGAATTGCCTCTGGAACAGTTACTTACACACCGTTTTCCCCTGGAAGAATTGGAATCAGCATTTAGAACAGCCGCAGATATAAATGCAAATGCAGTAAAAGTTTGTGTTTGCCCATAGGATGAAGGAGGATTTGTATGTCGGCATTTGAAAAGTTTCAGTTTCGGTCATTAGAAGACTTTAAAGAAAAAATCAGTGAGTTAGATGTGGATATGATAGTGGAAGAAGATCTTTCCTATTTACAAAAAGAAGTAAAACTGGAGGGCTGTACTGCGCCCAATGCCATGGCAATTCTGCCCATGGAAGGATGTGACGGAAACCGTGATGGAAGCCCCTCCTTATTGACGCAGCGAAGATATCGCAGATTTGCATCAGGGGGTGCCGGACTGTTATGGTTTGAGGCGTGTGCAGTAGTTCCGGAAGGAAGAGCCAATCCTCTTCAGCTTTGGATTCATAAAGATAACGTACAGACTTTCAGCCAATTGACAGAGATATGCAGAAATGAGGCGCAGACAAGCTACGGTGGAAGGCCGGTAATGATTCTGCAGCTCACTCATTCCGGGCGATATGCAAGACCTGTTGACAACGGAGCACCTATGATACCGGTACATGATCCTTTGCTGGATGAAAAGGTGGGTATTACAGGTAATTATCCAGTGATTACAGATTCCTATTTGGATAGGCTGCAGGACAAATATGTAGAGGCGGCACTTCTTGCTAAGTCAGCAGGATTTGACGGTGTAGATATCAAAGCTTGTCATCGTTACCTGGTCTCAGAGCTGTTATCCGCCCGAACCAGAAAGGGAAAGTATGGAGGCAGTTTTGAAAATCGCAGCAGATTCTTACTGGAAACTGTCCGCAAGGTAAAAGCAGCAGTGGGAAAGGACTTTGTGGTGGCATGCCGCTTCAATGTATTTGATGCTCATCCATATCCTTACGGCTTTGGCGTGGATCAGGAATGTGAGTGGAAACCGGATCTTACAGAACCACTGGAACTGGTAAGGCAGTTAATTAAGGCGGGAGTAGGGCTTTTGAGCAATTCAGCGGGAAATCCATATTATCGTTTTCCACAGGTTACCAGACCTTTTGATCAGCCTATTATTGGAGGAGAATCACCGGATGAACATCCTTTGGAAAGTGTGTCTCGTTTAATAGGATTTACAAAGGAAATTCAAAAGGCAGCCAAAAATGTACCTGTAATTGGTAATGGTTATTCCTGGCTGAGAGAATATCTTCCATATGTGGGAGCTGCAAACCTGAAAAATGGCAACTGCAGTATGGTAGGGTTGGGAAGGCAGGCATTTGCCTATCCGTCAGCGCCATTGGATATTATGCAAAAAGGGAAAATGGAAGCAATGAGGTGCTGTATAACTTGCAGCAAATGCACACAGATTATGAGAGATCACGGCAAAACCGGTTGTGTCATAAGGGATGCAGCTTGTTATCTGCCTCTCTATAAGGAAGCAAGAGTTCCGACTGGAGAGTGAGGCCAGAGTGTGTTTGGAAATTCATTTCATCACGCTTTGGGAAAGGAGTAATTATGAAAAGAGTAGCAATGATTACCGGGGGAAGCAGAGGAATTGGTTTTGGGATTTCCAAACAACTAATTCGGGATGGTTTTTCCATAGCAGTTGTTACCGCAAGCCCGAGAGCAGTTCATCAAGATCGGCTTGCTGATTTTGATAAAATGGGGGCAGATTACTTCTATGTACAGGGAGATGTATCTGTTTCCGGGGAACGGATTCGCTGTATGGAAGAAATTATAAAACATTTTGGAAGAGTGGATGTATTGGTTAATAATGCAGGAGTGGCACCAAAGGACAGAATGGATTTATTGGATATGGAGGAGGAGAGCTTTGACCGTCTCATAAGCATTAACACCAAGAGTGTGATGTTCTTAAGTCAGCTGGTGGCAAAACAAATGCTGAAGCAGGATGAGATGGATGGAATCAGAGGAGTAATTGTCAATATTTCCTCCATGTCTGCAGAAGTATCATCTGTTAACCGGGGAGAATATTGTGTCTCCAAAGCGGGGGTATCCATGCTGACTAAGCTCTATGCAGACCGGCTGGCAAAAGAAAGTATCTATGTATATGAAGTAAGACCGGGTATTATTGCAACGGATATGACTGCAAAAGTAAAAGAAAAATATGACCGGCTGTTCGGGGATGGAATCTGTCCGATCGGCAGGTGGGGGACACCAGAAGACGTGGGTAACGCTGTTTCGCTGTTTTGCAGTGGCAAATTGAAATATACAACAGGACAATGCATTGATGTAGACGGAGGTTTTCATATCAGCAGACTATAGAGGGGAGGGATAGGTGTGAGGAGACTGGAGGTATGCGGCTATTCTGTTTGGGTGGAAATCTGCGACGCTATAGTGGCGGGAAGCGGAGCTGCAGGGTTTGCAGCGGCAAAGAGATTGAGACAGTTCGGCGTGGAACGAGTGGTTGTAGTCACTGAAAACATCAAGGGAGGAACATCCAGGAATACAGGATCAGATAAGCAGACTTATTACAAACTCTCCTTATGTAAATCAGATGTGGATTCGGTAGGGGATATGGCGCAGACTCTATATGCGGGAGGTGCGGTGAATGGGGATACTGCACTGGCAGAAGCAGCGCTCTCTGTAAAAGAATTTTTGCATCTGGTAGAACTGGGCGTCCCTTTTCCACAAAACAGGTATGGAGAGTTTGTAGGATATAAAACGGATCATGATCCGAAAAAAAGAGCATCTTCTATTGGACCATTTACTTCCAAAGCCATGACTGAAGTTTTAGAGAAAGCAGTAATGGATATGGAAATTCCCATATATAATCATCATCAGATTATTTCTATATTGATTCAAAACCAAAAGCTGGCAGGAATTCTCTGCCTGAATATGGAGAGGCAGGGCAATAAAGATGGAATGTTTCGGCTGTTTCTGTCAGAGTATATTGTATATGCCACAGGAGGCGAAGCCGGAATGTATCGTGACAGTGCTTATCCGAAATGTCATCACGGTGCATCGGGCATAGCGTTTGCAGCGGGGATCAGGGGCAGAAACCTTACAGAATGGCAGTATGGTTTGGCATCGCTAAAACCCAGATGGAATGTTTCCGGATCTTACATGCAGGTACTGCCAGTGCTCATTTCCACCAATCAGCAGGGAGAGAATGAGCAGGAATTTCTGACAACACGTATGGATAGACCTTCTGACGTATTAAACTGTACGTTTTTGAAAGGATATCAGTGGCCCTTTGATGTGACAAAAGCGGAAGTCGGTTCTTCGGCGGTTGATATGGCTGTCTACGAAGAAATACATCAGAAGAACAGGCGCGTTTTTCTGGATTTCAGAAAAAATCCGTGCGGAAGAAGCTTTTCCTTTGATATTCTCTCATCGGAAGCTCTATCCTACTTAAAGAATGGGGAAGTTTTATTTGGAACACCAGTGGAACGTCTGATTAAAATTAATGCTCCTGCTTACGAATTTTATTTACAAAAGGGTATTGATCTAAAGAAAGAGCGACTGGAAATAGCTTTATGTGCCCAGCATAATAATGGCGGTCTGGCTGTGGATGGATGGTGGGAGACGAATATACAGGGAGTCTTTGCGGCCGGTGAGGCAGCAGGAACCCATGGGGTTTACCGTCCCGGCGGTGCGGCATTAAATGCTGGACAGGTGGGAGCAGAACGGGCTGCCATCTGTATAGCAAGGCGTTTAAAGAAAGAAAAAAAGCAAAAAGATACGCGTTATCAGGAAGTATGGTTAAAAGAGCAGATTATACCCAGTGTGCAGCTGGCTGAGATGGCAGTCAGAAATCAAGGCACTTCTCCCGGGATTATTTACAGGGAGGCACAGGATGAAATGAGTCGTATTGCAGGTCCCGTCAGAAAACGGATAGATATGGAACAATGGTGTGTCCGGCTTAAAGACAGACTGACGTGCCTGAAGGACCAGGTTGCTGTGACTTCACCAAGACAGATTTATCAGGTTTACCGTCTATACGATATGTTGACAGCCCAGTATGTATATTTGCATTCCATGTTGAACTATATGGAAAAAGGTATGGGCAGCAGGGGATCTGCACTGTACTACCCGTCAGAGGGACCTGTGAATAACAGAAAAGAAAATCTGATTCAGGAGATCAGTTATCGGGAAGGAACATGTACTTGCATGTGGTATGAGGCGGAGAAGATTCCCAAAGGAGATGAATTTTTCGAGAAGGTTTGGCGCGAGTGTGAAAGTCTGAATTAAAAGTAAATAGTCGTTCACTGGTCAAGGTGAGAACGACTATTTTTATGCCATTTTCAGTTAATTTTACAAAATTACCCCTCCGGCTTCTCCCGATAATCAAACGGACTCATCCCGGTCTGTTTTTTAAAAATCCTGCTGAAATAAGCCTGATCGTGATACCCTACAATTTCCCCAATCTGCCGGATTGACAGCTCTGGCTTGTGCAGCAGATATTGCTTTGCCTGGGTGATGCGCAGAGAGGTTATGTATTTGGATGGAGTCATGTCGTATTTCTGGCAGAAGATTTTCGTCAGGTAACTGGAACTGTAGTTCATGTTACTGGCGATGATGTTCAGATTGATATCCACATTATAGTTATGAATAATATATTCTTTGAGGACCTTTGCAATCTGTTCCGGTGTATTCCGGGTCATTTCCGGATTAAAGATATCAGCATATTCGTTGCGCTGTATTTCAAAATCATTCTTTATGCCCTGGAGAGCGGCATAAAGTTCTTCCGGGTCAATTGGCTTGAGCAGATATTCCGACACCTGCAGCTGGATCGCCCGCTTGGCATATTCAAAATCAGAAAATCCGCTGGTAATGATGAACCGGGTTAAAGGCAGGCGTGCATGTACTTTTTCCAGCAGCTGTATGCCGTTCATCAGCGGCATTTTAATATCTGTGATTACCAGATCCGGTTCCAGTTCTTTTATAATCTCATAAGCCTGTGTTCCTGTCTGTGCTTTCCCGGTCACTTTGAATCCCAAGCCGGTATTTTCGATCTTACGAATCAAATTCTCTAATAACAATTCTTCGTCTTCCGCAACGACGACTGTATAGTTGGATATTGCCATGTTTATTCTCCTCCGCAATGTGTGATAAACAGGTTCAGATTTGTATCACCAGAATGAATTTTCAAACGTGCTATAGGCTCTTTTTTCTGCCAATGGATACAATTCCATGTCCGTCATTTGTATTTCCGTATTCAAAGATTATATCATCTCCGCAGAAAAGTTTCCATCGTAAATAGACATTTAACATCCCCATACCATTTATTTCTATTTCCGGCATTCCCGGCTTGGCGGCTGCAGCCTTAATTCTGGAATGGATCAGCTGGATGGATTCTTCGGTAAATCCGGAACCGGAATCAATGATATCAATTTGCCAGCTTTCTTCTGTGATTTTGCTTTGGATTTTAAGACTCCAGGGAGGTTCACAGTTGGTGCCGTATTTCAGCGCATTTTCCACTAAGGGCTGGATCACCAGCTTGGGTATCTTAAGGGAAAGCAGCGATTCATCTACGTGAATCTCATAATTCAGGCTGGACTGGTAACGGACTTTCATACAGTAAAGGTATTCCTGGATATATGCAGTCTCCTCTCCCAGGGTGACGGAGGTGGAATCTCCTTTTGTAATATAGCGCATGATTTTAGTGAGATTGCGGCACATTTTTACCACCTCATCAGACTGGTTGTTTTCCGCCAGTACAATGATGCCTGAGAGGGTATTATAGTAAAAGTGCGGGTTAATCTGTGACTGGAGTGCCAGGCTGCGGGACTTTATTTCCTGCTGTCTGGTATCAATTAATTCATCCATGGAGGTCTTTAAGTTGCTGCTCATGCTTAAAAATGCCTGATTTAGTTCCTCAAGCTCATCAAATGACGCATCCAGGGGTTCTTTCTTCTGTTGTCCCAAAGTATCCAGTGCTGTTTTTTTAATAATGTTGCGCAGCTGTTTGATGGGCTTTGTGAGACTTCTTGACAGGTACCATGAGATAAATACAGAGCACGCCAGCATAGCGGCAACCCCAAGTCCCAGTACGTGAATCAGGTTTCTGACAGGCTGTAAAATGTGGTTTTGGGGCTGAACGGTTACGTAGGTCCAGCCGGTATAGGAGGATGAATTGGAAACCAGTATTTCCGTAGTACGGGAATCTTCATTAAAAAAGGATGCGTGCCCCTGAGCGGAATCTATGGAGTTGAAATAATCCGGAAGGGCTTTTTGTTCGGACTCTTCCAGTTTGTAAGGGTATACAAGAGTGCCGTTTTTATCATAGATATAAACACTGGGAGCATCTGCATTTTTCTGCTGGTAGGAGGTTATATATTTAAAAATAGTACTGGATTTTTTAACGGTTTCAATGGCACCCACCTGTTTCTTGTATCGGTTGTAGAATACCCGGTATAAAGACATATACCAGACCGGTGTACGGCTGGTATTGGAGTTGCTGGTAATCTCTGTGGTGGCGTAGGGAAGGCTTAGCAGTTTCTTTCCACCTAATTCCTTTGTCTGCTCCAGCCAGGGAAGCGTGTCCATATCCATTTTTTTACTGTTGTTTTTGATTCCAACCTGCACAACGGAACCGGAAAAATCATAGAGATTAATCTGGTCTACCTTCAGGTCTGCTCCGTTAATGGTTACAAACAGATCAGCCAGAGCCATAAAATCATCAGAAGAAACCCGCAGGTCGTTGGCTTCCGCCAGACGGTCTTTTACCAGGTTGCTGTAACCTATATTAATGGAAACAGAATCCATATCCTGTAGAATCTGTTCTGTCTGCTGCAAAAAAGATAAATTCATATCCGTTGCCGCCTTTGTTTCTCTTTCAATTAATATGTTGGAAGTGTAACGGTAAAAGAAGATGGAAAAGGCAATTACAACTAATAGTGCAAGACCAAGATAGGCTAAAAAGAACTTAGTCTGCAGCTTTATTTGGTGGTTTTTCTTCATATTTTCAGTCCCCCATTTGCTTGTCTTCTTATATTATAACAAAAATCACCAAAAAGAAAGGATGAATTTTCATGTTTGTGGGCAAAGTGTGAAAAAAGTCCAAATTCTGTTAGGAATAGTGCATGGACTTTTCAGAAGAAAAAAAGTACAATTAGTTCATCAGATAAACAAAACGCGGAACAATGGGAATGGAAAATGGGAGGTAACAAAAAATGAAGAAAAAAGTGATCAGTGCTTTACTTTGTGCAACAATGGTAATTACCATGGCAGCCGGATGCGGATCAGGCGACAAGACAGAAACTACAGCAGCAACCAGTGCAGCAAAAGAGACGGAAGCGGCTAAGACAGAAGGAAGCGAAGCAGGCAGTGCTGCAGATACAGAAGAAGCAGCGGAAACAAAGGCAGAAGGGGAAACAGCAGCAGCGAATACAGACTTTGCGGGAGAAGAACTCAGTATTCTGGTTTCTGCAGGATGGATGGACAACCGCTATGATGAAACCATCGCCCGTTTTGAAGAGACTTATGGAGTGACTGTTGACTTACAGACAATTCCGGCAGACCAGTATGGCGATTTGCTACAGTCTAAATTAACAACAGATTCCTGCGCGGATATATTCTGGATTCAGTCAAATCCATTTGCAATTGCATCTCAGATTGTAGATCCTGAAAAATACTGTATTGACTTTTCAGATGCATCATGGAAAAGCGTAATGCCGGAAAACAGACTATCTGCATGTGAATACGATGGCAAGCTGTATGGTTTACAGATCTGGCATAACTCTCCGGAATATGTAATGGTTTATAATAAAACGTTATTTGGCGAATTGGGATTGGAAGCACCTAAGACCTATGATGAAATGTTAAAGGTCTGTGAGAAGCTTTCAGCAGAAGGCATCACACCATGGTTTGAGCCTGGAGCTGACGGATGGCAGCATCCACTGGCATTTTTCCAGATCGGCGGAGCATATGAAGCAGACCAGCCAGGATTATATGACAAGCTGAACAATAACGAAGCAACATTTGCAGATAACCAGTTAATGATAAAAGTACTGGAACAATACAAGGAACTGGCAGATAAGGGATATCTTGGCGAAGACTGGATCGGAACCGACTCCACCAATATGGTGAATGAATTCGCAGACAGAAACTGTGCAATGGCAATTGCCAATTCTTCTTTCATCAAACAGATTCAGGATGAAACAGAAACCACAGATGAATTTGGATTATTCTTAGAACCATTGGGAGATAACACTTACTTCCCGACAAGCCCGGCTGGACCTACCATGTTCGGCTATAAAGGAACCACACATCCGGAACTGGTAAAAGAATTCTTTAACTTTGTAACAACAACAGAGAGCTTACAGGAAATCCTGGATAATTCACCTTCCTATACCAACCTGGATGTAAACGATGATAATTTACAGCAGCACTGGTTACCGGAAGAAGAAGAATTCATGAAAACACTTACCGATGAGCAGATGAAAACACCGGTACTTCAGAATGGTACAAAGTATACAAATGATTACTGGATGCAGTTTGGACAGGATATGGTTGCATACTGTACCGGACAGATGGAAGCAAATGATGTACTGAAAAATATGGATAACAACAGGGCAGAAGCAGCCAAGGTTGCAAACGACCCTGCATGGAAATAAGGGACACACTCCATGCTTTTGGTGCCGGGAGCAGTAAGAAACCTCCCGGCACTCTCTATCAAAAGAAAGTGGTGAAGTAATATGAATAAAAAGAAAATCTATCCACAATGGTTCCTGTTTGTCCCATTGGTATTATATATTTTATTTTTCCTGACGCCCAGTATACTCGGTATTTTTTATTCTTTTACCGATTGGAATTCCAGAAGTCTGGGAGAAACAAAGTTCGTAGGTTTACAGAATTATATTGAGATCTTTACATCGAACAAAGATTATGCATCCGGCATTTTTAACACCCTTAAATTTACGATAATATCGAATGTTTTAAAACTGATTCCGGCACTGTTAATTGCAATCATGCTGCAGGAAGGTCTGAAAGGCAAAAATGTTTACCGTACACTTTTATACCTGCCATCTGTTTTACCATTCTTGATCATAGGCTTAACCTTTAAATCCATTTTAAACTATAATACAGGACTTTTAAACAGCTTCCTGGACATGGTACATCTGGGGTTCCTGAAGCAGAAATGGCTCTCAGACCTGGGCGTTGTATGGAAATCCATCTATGGTGTGGATGCCTGGAGAGGTATCGGATATGTAATGACAATCTTCCTGGCGGGACTGAACACCATACCAAAGTCTTACTATGAGGCTGCCCAGATTGACGGTGCTAATTTCTGGCAGAGAGTAAAAAATATTACCCTGCCTATGCTGCGCGGTGCAATTATGATCAACCTGGTATTCGGACTTACATACGGACTGAAAGTATTTGATATTGTCTATGTGCTGACAAACGGAGGTCCCGGACATGCAACAGAGGTTATTACCACATATTCCTACCAGCTCTATTCCAACGGACAATATGGAATGTCTACGGCGCTTAATACGATTCTCCTCGTGATAACCGCAATAATCGGCGTGGTAGTGGTAAAAGTAATGAGTAAACAGGAGGTGCAGCAATAATGAAAAAGAATGTCATTCGTAATATAGCCAAACAGATCGTCTGTATTATTATGAGTATCATCGTAGTTGCGCCTTTCTATATGGTAGTCATCAACTCCTTTAAAAGTAAAAATGAAGCGGCAAGAATGAGCCTTGCCCTTCCTACAAAATGGTTCTTCAACAATTACACGGAAGTAATTGAAAAAGGCAAACTGGTTCAGGGATTTGCAAACAGTGTCACTTATGCAGTGGTGGCAACTTTCATCGGTGTCATCAGCTGCGCCATGGCGGCATTTGTAATGTGCAGAAAACGTACAAAAGTGAATAACTTCCTGTATTATTTCGTATTATGTGGATTATTCTTCCCGGTGAACTACGTAACATTGGTTAAGGTACTGACTGTTGCAGGTCTTGCAAATACCAAATTTGGAATCATTATTGCGTTTACCAGTGCCATGATACCGTTTTGTATCTTCACCATACGGAACTTCGTGCTTTCGCTTCCGGTAGAATTGGACGAAGCAGCGGTAATCGATGGGGCGGGACCGATCTCTATGTTTTTCAAGATCATCGTTCCCATGCTAAAACCAACGCTGGTAACCTGTTTTATCCTGCAGTTTATGGGAGTCTGGAGTGATTTCCTGACACCTTTGTATTTATCTAATAAGAGTTCCATGTTCCCCATGAATATTGCAGTTTACCAGTTCTTTGGTAAAAACAAAAACTATTGGAACTATATATTTGCCGATATTGTATTGACCTGTCTTCCGGTGGTAATTGTATACCTGATCGGACAAAAATACATTGTAGGAGGCATGACATCGGGAGCTGTGAAAGAGTAATACGTAAATAACATCCAGGCATCTGCCCCTCGCCGAAGGCGATTTTAAATGGGCGGATGCCTGGATGTGCGTTTCCAAAGGTTGGACAGTCATCACTTTTCGCTGTAAATGTTCATTTGTCCATAAAACGGTGGAAATTAACTGAAATCTAAGTTATGATAGAAACACAAAATAATCAGCAGAGTATCAGAGGTATGTTTGAAATCACCGGCTGTTCATTATATAAATAATCAGGCAATACACTTTGGCTGTACGCAACAGGAAAGCCGGTCTGTATTGTAATAAGTTAGGCAGCGGTGTATGGGTTTCAGACAGGCTCTGGTTAAAGGAGTTATATTATGAACATCACATTAAATAAGGAAGCTTCCAGATTTGGGGAAGCATTTGCTATTGGAAACGGCCATATGGGAGCCATGGTATACGGCGGAATGAAAACAGACAGGCTGGACTTGTCAGAAAATACGTTTTTCAGCGGAAATAAAAGCGAAGACGACAATCAGGCTGGAGCCAGTGAGGCATTTTATAAGATGCGGGAGCAGACGGCGGCAGGAGATTATGCAGCGGCTTTAGAGACTTCCCATAAATTTTACGGTAAGCGGGGCAATTACGGGACAAATCTTCCTGTAGGGCAGATCTTGATTACGCGTATGGATAAGCTTAGCGAGACATCCGGTTATGAGAGAAGCCTGGACTTAGAAAATGGAATTGTGACCTCACGGTATACACAAAATGGGGAACAGGTATCCCGCCAGGCATTTGCATCACACCCCCATAAGGTCATCGTTTATGAAGCGGTTTGTGATAAGAATGATATGAACCTTTGCATTTCTTTTCAGTCCCTGAGGGACGGGGAATATGTGAGATACCATATAGGCGGTATCTTTTTCGTCTGTGAAGCCCATGAGACCATGCACAGTGACGGAACAACAGGAACCTTATTATGCGGAAAAGTCTCGATTCATACAGATGGCTTTCCGGAGGCAAAGGAAGATGGGGTCTACATAAAGAGAGCATCCAGGGTTTCCCTTTATATTACAGCCATTACAGATTTCAAGGAAGAGGTATTGGAGAAAGAGAAACAGATCCTGCAGCTTCAGATGAAGATGAACCGGACCTTTGTAAAAGTAGATGAACTGGCATTGGAAGAAATCCTGGAAGCCCACAGGCAGGACATGCAGGCGTTATATTCCAGAGTCACTCTAAATATCGGGAACCAGCCGCTGGTAAACCGCATGTTCCAAATGGGAAGGTATCTGCTATATTCCAGTTCCAGGGAAGACTCTCTCCTGCCCGCACACTTACAGGGAATCTGGAATGACAATGTGGCATGCCGGATTGGATGGACTTGCGATATGCATCTGGATATCAATACCCAGATGAATTACTGGCCGTCAGAAGTGACCAATCTGCCGGAAACAGCAGCTCCGCTGTTTCGATGGATCAGAGAAGACCTTGTTCCGGCTGGCAGAAAGACAGCGTTAGAAAGCTATGGCTTAAAGGGCTGGGTAGGAGAACTGGTATCCAATTCCTGGGGATACGCTGCGCCTTACTGGGCATCTCCCCTATCCCCCTGTCCTACGGGAGGCGTCTGGACTATTACCCAGATGTGGGAGCATTTTCTGACAAGCCAGGACAAGAAGTTCCTGAAAGAAGAAGCGTTTCCTGTGATCGAAGAAGCCGTAGTATTTTTCAGTGAGTATCTGTTCGAGGACAAAGAGAGCGGCTACCTTACCTGCGGACCCTCCATTTCTCCTGAAAACAGCTTTGTGGTGGATGGGAAAATCTATCAGATCAGCAACGGGTGTACGGTAGAAATCCTTATGATCCGGGAATTGTTTGATATTTATCAAAAAGCCTGCCGCGTGCTGAGACGAAAGAATAAAAGGATGAAAGATACAGCCGATAAAGCAGCACGTTTACTGCCCTACCGGATAACCGGAAACGGGCAGATCGCAGAGTGGAACCACGATTACCCTGCGGCTGATCTTCAGCACAGACATACCAGCCATTTGCTGGGATTGTTTCCGTTTGCCCAGATTACGCCGGAAAATGAAGAACTGGCTAAAGCGGCAGAGGCCGTTATCACTGCAAAGCTCACTCCGGAGGAAAATTGGGAAGACACCGGCTGGGCAAGGTCTATGCTGATGCTGTATGAGGCGAGATTACGGCATCCCCAGAAGGCATTGGGTCATATAGACAGTATGCTTACAAATCTGCTGGAGCCAAACGGATTTATCATCCATCCGCCGACCCGGGGAGCGGGTTCCTTTGACAACGTATACGAATTGGATGGCAACACGGGACTGACCTCCTGTATAGCAGAGATGCTGATGCAGAGCCACGACGGAATGATCCGGATTCTGCCCTGCCTTCCCAAACAGTGGAGTAAAGGAGAGGTTAAAGGGCTTTGCGCCAGAGGCGGCGTTACCGTTGATATCAGCTGGGATGAAAATTCCTGTCAGGTAAACTTCGGTTCAGAGCGCAGCAGGCGTATTACAATTCAGTATGGTGAAATCCGCAAGACCATCTTACTAAAAGTGGGAAATACAAGCGTTTGTCTGAAATAGCGGTTTGGAAATATGCTAGAGCGTGTTTTAAAATTGCTTTCTGGCAGCTGTGCGTCCCAGTTTGTGGGAGATTTGTCCCGGATGAAGGGCGCATAGCGGGCTATGTAACCTGAATTCGGGGCAAATATGCCGCAAAGTGGGGCGTGCAAATGACAGGAATGAATTTTCAAACACGCTCTAGTGCCTCCCTTTGAATGGTTTCTACTTTTTTTGCATAACCTGTGGCATGAAAAATGACAGTCAGGCATATATTACTCTAAAGAAAATTTTAGGGGAGAAGTAATTGGCTGAGTATCGACGTTTTGTGGCTTATATATATGAGTATGTCAATGGTATAAAAGGAGAAAATGCAGGATTTGTGAAGGTGGAGTCCAGAAACGGGGTCTGCCGTATCCAGCTGCATCTGCAGGCAGTACCGGCAGAAGAGACGAGTCTTCAGGTGGATGGCTTTGTTAGAACGCAAAACCACGTTGGAGTAATTCCACTGGGGATGTGCAGGGTAAAAGGAAAATCGGCGGAATTCAAAGGAAATACGCCCCATCGTAATTTTGGGAATTCAGATTATTCCCTGGAGCAAATCGCAGGCATGTTCTTGGAAGGGGAAAATGGCAGTGTTTTTGCTACAGCTTGGGATAATGAACCCGTCGATGTGGACGAATTAAAGAGATTTGCTAAAAATGTCCATATGAAACAAAAGGCAGCAGTGGTAAATAAAGAAAATCCGGAGGCGGTTAAGTCAGCCCGGGGCGATAAGGTTCCGGAATTTAAGGACAGCATGGAAAAGCTGGCTGATGCAGGTAACGTGAGCGGCATTACGGAAAATGAAGAAACAGATGCTGCTGCGACTGCTCAATTGAATGATGATTCCATGCTGGCTGAAGATAGTTCAGAAACAGCAGTACCCACCTTGGCACATCCGGAAAATGGCGGGGAAATGACAGACGCAGAAGAGACGGCAGGTTTCGGGCAAAGATCAGACTCTTTTAATCTGGCAGATGCCGGGGGAGAGTCGGAATCCGGAAACTTGGCGAAAGCCGGAGGAATGCCGGGCGCTGGGCAGACGTCAGATGCTGGGGGAATGGCAGACTCCGGGGGAATAGAAGATGCCGAAGCAACAGCGGAGTCAGATGGAATGTCGGGTTCAGAAGAGTTAGTGGCAGCTGAGGGAAGATCAGATTCAGAAATGTTTGAAGCAAATGCCTCTGGTTCTGAGGAAGTAAAAGAGTCCAATGGTTTTGGAAATACGGCTGGAGAAGTCCGGGAAGCCTCAATCGATGCCGATGCAGATGAATTAAGCAGCGGGGATGCAGAAGGTGAGTCAGAGTCAACTGATAGTATGGTTGGAGAATCTGTTGAAGCGGATGAAAACAATAACAGTCATAACAATGTGGGAAATAATATCCGTAACAATGTCAGAAACACCGGTTATACAAACAATGGGTATGGCAACAACAACGGCAATTCCAATAACGGATACGCAAATAGCAACGGGAATTCCAATAACGGATACGCCAATAACAACGGGAATTCCAATAACCGTTATGCAAACAACAGTGGTAATGCAAACAACAACGGATATGCCAACAGCGGGAACCAGGTACATATGGCACAGGCCCGCGGACGCCAGCAGGCATCCGGGAGATGTAATATGAATTGTGCCAACAGCGGCCTGGACCGTAAGTGGGATCAATTCCAGTGCCATTACCCGCCGATGGAACCATTTACCGATGATGAGATTGTAGAATGTATCCGGATCGCACCGAAAGACATTATGTTCCTGAGAAGGGATGACCAGCGGTTTGCCCGCAATAATTTCCTGTTGCAAAGCTTTTATAATTATCAGCATCTCATGCTGGGAAGGCTGCGGGATGGCGGCTATGTTCTGGGAGTTCCGGGACTTTATGAGAATCAGGAACGGTTTATGGCGAATATGTTTGGCTTTATGAACTTTAAGGAAGCAAGACCGGGGAAACAGGAGAACTTCGGATATTGGCTGAGACCAGTGAGATAGAGGTATATTTTATTTATGGGAGGTGCTTTTTAATAGAAGCACCTCCGTTTTTATTTATCAGTCGTCTAATCCGCGAATCCCGGCATCAATGCCTTGTTCTTTTAAGATTTCAGCAAATCCTTCCAGTTCTTTACGGCTGTAGCTGTGAAATCCTGACTGTATTACATTTTCAGAGTCTTTATAGGCTTGTAAAAAGTATTGTCTGCAGCCGTGAAGCCATGCTCCGATTCTGTAAAAGTCCTCCGCCGTATGCAGCTCCCTGACTACCGTGGTGCGAAACTCATAATCTATGCCGCAGTCCATTAGATATTCCACAGATTCCTCAATAGTATCCATGGAGATATTAATGCAGCCTGCCACCCTGCCGTAGTTCTCCGGGGAAGTCTTGATATCCATAGCCACATAATCAATCAGCCCAGATTCAACCAGACTGCGGATCATGCTCGGATTGCTGCCGTTGGTATCTAACTTTACAAGGTAGCCCAGAGATTTTAATTTTTCTATAAATTGCGGAAGATCTCGGGAAAGTGTCGGCTCACCCCCGGTTACGCAGACGCCCTCCAGGATACCCTGCCGCTTTTTCAGGTATGCCAGGACTTCTGCTTCCTCTATATAAGGCTCTGCCTCTGGGTTAAGAACCAGACCTGCATTCTGGCAGAAAGGACAGCGGAAGTTACAGCTGCCAAGGAAAAGTGTTGCCCCCAGATGCCCGGGATAGTCTAAAAGGGTCAGTTTGTTAAAGCCATGTATTTTCATATAATGCCTCCAATATGTATGAATGTTCAGTTAAGAGAATTAAATTTTTAGGTTTGTTATTATTATAGCAGATTATAAAAGAAAAAGCATATTGATATATTCAGGATGAGTGGCGGGGTGCATTGATGAATCCACATTGAATCCTCCACATTGATTCATCCAAACAGCTCCTACTTGCGTTCTGCCTTTATAAAGGCTATAATAATTTCATGCCAGTGCAGGCTGTATGAAATGTTTTTGGGACAAATTATCACGAAAGCTGAGCGGAGGGATGGATGAATTTAATTTTAAACAGGTTCTAAAATCTATGAAATCAGCAGATTATTTTAATTATAAATAGAAGAGAGTAAAAGAATGGAAGAAAATACAAAGATACATGAGAAATATATGCGGGAGGCTATCCGGCAGGCAAAAAAGGCTTATGCCATTGACGAGGTGCCCATTGGATGCGTGATTGTATATGAGGGCAAAATTATTGCAAGGGGCTACAACCGCAGAAATACGGATAAGAATACATTATCCCACGCAGAACTGATTGCTATTCGAAAAGCCAGCAAAAAACTGGGAGACTGGAGGCTGGAGGGCTGTACCATGTATATCACCCTGGAGCCCTGCCAGATGTGCTCCGGAGCAATTATTCAGGCGAGGGTTTCCGAAGTAGTGATCGGGAGCATGAATGGAAAAGCAGGGTGTGCAGGCTCGGTATTAAATCTTCTGGAAATGGAAGCATTTAATCACCAGGCAGCCGTTACCAGAGGGGTTCTGCAAGAAGAGTGCAGCCTGATGTTAAGCAGCTTTTTTCGGGAGTTAAGAGAAAAGAAAAAGCAGGAAAAAAAGAAAAACGCTATTTAAATAGAAAAATATCGTAATAAAGCGTGCAGTTCTAATTGACAAATTGGCAAAAACAAGTTATAGTAAATACTGCGTATGTAACACGCATTTAAATTGTCATAAAATTTCCGTGCAGCCGGGGAGTTAGCGGTGCCCTGTACCTACAATCCGCTACAGTAGGGGTGATACCAATCCGAGGGTTTTTTATTGCGAAGCTGCCCTCTATAAGTGGCGTTGACGTTTGGGTCTCGCGCAACAGGAATCTATGAATCGTGTCAGGTCAGGAATGGAGCAGCACTAAGTAGAACCTTCTGTGTGCCGTGAGGCAGCCTGAATTGAGTTAACTGTAGAGGTAACGTTCGTGGTAGGAATTCAAAGTGCGGTGCACGGATTGAAATAAAGATAGATACTCCTGTAAAGGAGCAGAAGTGTAAGGGATTCTTTTGAGTAATCAAAGAATACTTGCACTATTTTTTTTGCAAAGCCCGGTATTCCTTGGGAGTCATCCCGAAGTGTTTGCGAAACTGCCGGTTAAAGTAAGAAATATTATTAAATCCATTACCGAAAGCAATGTCCGTAACCGGCATTTCGGAACCAGCCAGTTCGCCCAGGGTTCTGGTAAGACGGTAATAATTTAAATACTCCACACAGGTCATATTTACGTGTTTCTTAAAAAACCGCATAAAATGGTATTCACTGAAATGGCATAAGCCTGCAAGTTCGGATACCGATATATGATTTTGATAGTGCTCCTGCATATAGAGGAGTACTATTTTTATTTTCTCTGTTATTTCCGTATTATCCGTGGTGAAATCGCAGGAAGCGGCAGAATCCCGGAAGAGCAGATAAAAAAAGTGGAACAGCCCGGATTTAAGATTCAGTTCGTAAGCCTGCTCTTGATGCAGATAGCAGTTTTGTATATCACCAAAGGTGTCAGCCAGTGCCTGATAATGGTTGTCCCCGGGACTTATAATGAAGGGGTGGGTCCATTGCTGAAGGGCAAGGGGCTGGAGATATTTTGTGGTGCAGTAATCCGGATACTGGAATCCCAGCATGTGAAAGCTAAATACAATACTGTCAGAAACCATAGGGCTTTGCTGCTCTGTCTGGGACACGCCGTGAAGTATCTGGGGAGGGATCAAAATCAGATCTCCCTTATGTACTTCATAAGTATTCAGGTCGATATTGTAAGTGCAGGTACCCTCCCGGATCATTGCGATCTCCATTTCTTCATGCCAATGGGTTGCCAGTATGGTGAAAGTCTCCGGAATGCTGCAGTGGTAGAAAGCAAACGGCATAAAATACGTACCGTGGCTGGTGCATTCATGGAGATACAGATAATTGTCCATATGTACTCCTTTCTGTTTGTGAATTCCTCGAATAGCAGGATTGTGTTAGAATATGGTGGAATTATGTTTGTTTTAACAGGACCTCTATACTATAATAACATAAAAGATTTCAGCAGAAAAGTAAATAAATAATTCGGGACAAATCTCCCGCAAAGTGTGATGCACAGCTGCCAGAAAGCAATTTTAAAACACGCTCTGGGCAGGAGTATTGAAAGGAGAAACATATGATTCGTAAATATACCTTCGGAAATCCGATGGAAACAGATGCAGTAGTACATAAAATTGAAAAGGAAGCAGGCGGGGTACCCTATCTGGGAGCTGGCACTGACAAGACTGTATTTACCTACGAAATGGATGAAAATACCAGAATTTACGGACTGGGTGAAAATGTAAGAGGGATTAATAAAAGAGGCTGGCGCTATATCAGCAACTGCAGCGATGATCCCAATCACCGGGAAGAAAAAAATTCCCTCTATGCGGCACATAACTTTATCATCATTGAAGGAAAAGAACGATTCGGATTGTTTATTGATTATCCGGGAAAGCTTACCTTCGACCTTGGTTACACAAACAGCAGTCAGGTCAGCATAGTTCCCGAAGAGGAGGGGCTGGATCTGTATATAATTGAAGGAGATAGTCTAAAGGATATTGTAAAACAATTCCGCCATATGATCGGCAGAAGCTACATTGCTCCCAAATGGGCATTTGGCTATGGACAGAGCCGCTGGAGCTATATGGATGAGGACGAAATCAGAGAAGTGGTAAAAAAACACCGGGATGCAGGAATTCCGCTGGACAGTATCTACATGGACATTGATTATATGGAACGCTACAAGGATTTCACCATTAATGAAGAGACTTTTCCCAAGTTCCCGGAGTTTGTGAAGGAGTTAAAAGCACAGCATATTCATCTTGTCCCGATTATTGATGCAGGTGTAAAAATAGAAGAAGGCTACGACGTCTATGAAGAGGGCGTGGAGAAAGGCTATTTCTGTAAAGAAGAGGACGGAACGGATTTTGTAGCAGCTGTATGGCCTGGCAAGGTACATTTCCCGGACATGTTGAATCCCGATGCCAGAAAGTGGTTCGGACAGAAATACAAAGTACTGTTAGATCAGGGAATCGAAGGATTCTGGAATGATATGAACGAACCTGCTATCTTTTATTCAGAAAAACATCTGGAGGAAGTCTTTGAGCAGTTAGAAGACTTTAAAGGGAAGAATATAGATCTGGAACTGTATAATAAGTTCAATAATCTGATCGGCGGGATATCCAATAATCCGGATGATTACAAACGTTTTTACCACAAGTTCCATGGGGAGACAGTCCGCCATGACAAGGTTCACAACCTGTTTGGCTATAACATGACCCGTGCAGCCGGAGAAGCATTTGAAGAAATAGAGCCGGAGAAACGTATCCTCATGTTTTCCAGATCCTCTTATGTGGGCATGCATCGCTACGGGGGCATATGGACCGGGGATAATCTGTCCTGGTGGTCCCATCTGTTATTGAATATTCGTATGATGCCTTCTCTTAATATGGTAGGAATCCTCTATACCGGTGCAGACATAGGCGGATTCGGAGCAGATACTACGGAAGACTTAATGATGAGATGGCTGGAGTTCGGGATCTTCACACCATTGTTCCGGAATCATTCCGCTATGGGAACAAGGCGCCAGGAAGTATACCGCTTTGAAAATACAGAGGCATTTAAAAATATAATCGGCATCCGCTATGGACTGCTGCCTTATATTTACAGTGAATATATGAAAGCAGCATTAAAGGATGAGATGTATTTCAGACCGCTGTCATTTGACTATCCGGAAGATGATTTTGCAGCAAGAGTAGAGGATCAGCTTTTGATTGGGGACGGAATCATGACAGCTCCGGTTTACGAACAAAATGCAAAAGGCAGGTATGTATATCTGCCCGAGAAAATGAAAATGGTGAAGATGAAGAGCCTGACCCAGCGGAAAACAGAACTTCTGGAAAAGGGTCATCACTATATCGATGTGGATCTGGATGAGACCGTGATCTTTATCCGTCCAAACCACGTAATTCCAATGTCCAGGGGAGGACAGAGCGTTGCAGAAGTGGATTTCCATAATCTGGAGCTTCTGGGATATATAGAAGACCAGGCAGTTTATGAACTTTATGATGATGATGGATACGGCAAAGATTATGAAAATAAAGAAAATTTCACAGTTGTCACGGTAAGCAAAGATGGTACTGTCACAACGGATGGTGGGAGCGATAGAAGGTATACGCTTTCTATTTAAAAAGATATAAGTTAAAAGACGGAAATATTATTATATGCTAAGTTGTTAAATACTAATTTTGCATATAATAAAGATGGAATCTGTTTATAATAAAAAATAAAAGCGGCTGGTACATGGCAGTGTGAATGTACCGGCTGTTTTTGTTATAATAATTGCAGGCTATAATAGATTCAGGGGATATTTCGGCATCTTTGCATCTCTATAATTGTATTCCTGCATCACCCGTTAAGGCATCCAAGATATAAATAGTTGATGAAATTTTGATAAATATGCATTACACTATACAAAAGCGTGTTTGTAAATTCGAACTTTATGAACTTCTGGGAGGTAATGTAAATTTGGAACATACAATATTAATTGTGGATGATGAAATAGATATCGTAAATATGCTGGGAGATTACTTTGAATTTAACGGCTACCAGGTAATAACTGCATTCAGTGGGATGGAGGCACTGCAAAAGGCGGAGAAAGGACCGGATTTGATCTTGCTGGATGTGAATATGCCGGATATGGACGGACTGGCGGTCTGCCGCAGTATACGGGATTTTGTATCCTGTCCCATTTTATTTCTCACAGCGAAAATAGAGGATGGGGACAAAATCAAAGGTTTTCGTGCCGGAGGTGATGACTATATCGTAAAGCCTTTTAGTATTGATGAACTTGGAGCCAGAGTAGAGGCGCACCTGCGCAGGGAACAGCGCCACGGATGTTCCTCAAAAGTAAAATTCGATCAGGATTTTACCATTGATTATACGGAAAAGAGTGCCTATTATAAAGGGGAAGCAATTGGATTTGTAAAAAAGGAATTTGAGATCATTGAATTTTTATCCCAGAATTCAGGACAGATATTTGACAAAGAGCGTATTTACGAGAAAATATGGGGATTTGACGGACAGGGAGACAGCAGTGTGGTGGCAGAACATGTAAGGCGTATCCGTTCTAAGATGGCTGCCATGGGATGCAAACCCTACATTGAAACGGTCTGGGGGGTTGGCTATAAATGGAGCAGGTAAAGAAAAAAGGCTTATCTCTTCGGGACTTGTCACTGAAACAATCCTTTATGCTTTATATGGTAATCTTTACCCTGATTGCATTGTTTTGCAGCGTATCCATACAGGCGGTATTTTCAAATACGGAAAGCAATATCATCTATCGGAAAATACCCCAGAATCAGCAGGTGGAGTACTCTACCAGCTATGGGGTACATACAACAGATGGAAGCTATTATGAGTTTACCCCCTCAGAAGCCAGAATGGTACGCATCTGTAATATAGGAGGGGGTATTTCCTTAATCCTCAGCTTTTTGGTTATCGTCATTATGGCGGGACTGTTGTTTTACCGCAATAAGCTAAAGGTACCGATTATGCTTCTGGAGGAGGCGGCAAATAAGATCGGACAGCAGGATCTGGATTTCCACATTTATTATAACAGCAGCAATGAAATGGGTAGGCTGTGCCGTAATTTTGAACAGATGAGGTCTTCTTTGGATCAGAATAACCGTGAGATGTGGCGGGCAATGGAAGAGAGGAAACGCTTAAACGCCGCATTTTCCCATGATTTGCGAACGCCGCTGACAGTGCTGCGGGGGTATGTGGATATGCTTTCCAAATATCTGCCGGATGATAAAGTATCCAAGGAAAAACTCATTGGAACTGTTCAGACCATGTCCGCTCATGTAACAAGGCTGGAAAATTATGTTTCCAGTATGCATGCACTGCAAAAGCTGGAGGATGTGAATATCAGGACCAGTATCATTGATTGTGAGGAATTTGCAGAGCAGATCAGGGACTGCGCTGATATACTCTGCAGGGAAAAAGGGATGGCGTTGAAATTTACAACTCATTTTAAGTGTTCAAAAATTTCAGTGGACCGGGAATTGGTGCTGCAGGTTTTTGAAAATCTTATTTCTAATGGTGTACGCTATGGAAAAAAAGAATTGGATGTGCAGCTGTTCGCCTATGGGGAGTACTTTTCCGTAGCAGTGGGCGATGATGGAAAAGGATTTACCAAACAAGCTCTGGAGCAGGCTGTGAGACCCTTTTACAAAGAAAAGGAAAATGTCTACGATTCTCATTTTGGACTTGGACTGAACATCTGCAAGATTCTAAGTGAAAAACATGGAGGCTCTATATTTTGCGCCAATGGACATAACGGAGGAGGTCTTGTTCAGGCGAATTTCAAAATGATGTTGTAGTCAGCGTTAAGAATTATGTAAGAAATTCTATAGAAAATTATAGGTTGCAGTTGATAATTTGTTGAATATTGTATTTTATACTCTTCTTAAAAGTTGCGGAAGGAAAACTTCCAGGGCGGATAAGGAGAGTTTTTTATGACATTAAAGCGGAAAAAATTAATTAGTATCGCTTGCGTTGCTATTTTCATAATCATGAGTGCTGCTGTTTTCTGGTTTGTGGGGAGGCCGATGCTGGAATTTGTCTCACAGCCGGAAAAGTTCCGGGCATGGGTGGACGGTCATGGAATATGGGGGCGAGTTGCATTTAGCGGGATGATGGCATTGCAGATTATTATTGCAATCATACCAGGAGAGCCACTGGAAATAGGAGCGGGCTATGCTTTTGGAATATTTGAAGGGACAGCCCTCTGCCTGATTGGAGCCCTGATTGGAAGTATCGTAGTATTCTTTTTCGTCAGGTATTTTGGGGTAAAGGCGGTAGAGGTGTTTTATCCCAGGGAGAAGATCCAGTCACTTAAAATTATGCAGAATAAGAAGAAGCTGAATACACTGACGTTTCTGTTGTTTCTGATTCCGGGGACGCCAAAAGATCTGATGACCTATGTGATCGGGCTTACTACAATGAGACTTTCGACCTGGATTTTAATCACAGGAATAGCCAGAATTCCCTCCATTATAACTTCTACGGTTGGAGGTGATGCACTGGGCGTTCAGAACTACCAGTTTGCCATTCTTGTATTTGCTGTCACAATTGTGATCAGCATTGCCGGATTACTTGTATATCGTGGGATAACGGTGCGTGGTGCCGCAAAAGAAGGAGGAGAAAGTTATGGAAATGATTAAATATGTAAATTATCTGATTGCCATGGTATTTATCTGCTGTTATTCTTACCAGCTGTTCTATGTGGCGGCGGCACTGCTCAAAAAACCCAGGACATCCGGAAAAGTGAATTACCATAGGTATGCAGTGCTGATATCAGCCAGAAATGAGGAGGCTGTAATCGCACAGCTGATAAAGAGTATACGAAACCAGAGCTATCCGTCCAAATACGTAGATATATATGTTGTTGCAGATAACTGCACGGACAGGACGGCTGAGATAGCCCGGGCAAATCATGCATGTGTCTGGGAGCGTTTTAATACGTCCCAGGTGGGGAAAGGATATGCGCTGCGCTTCCTGTTCCAGAATATCAAAACTGCCGGTCTGGATCAGAAATACGATGGCTATTTTATATTTGATGCAGATAATCTGCTGGACGAATATTACATAGAAAACATGAACCGTACATTCTCTGACGGGCACCGCATTATCACCAGCTATCGTAATTCCAAGAACTTTGGGGATAACTGGATATCTGCGGGGTATTCCCTGTGGTTTTTAAGAGAATCCAGGTACTTAAACCAGGCGCGAATGTCATTGGGAAGCAGCTGTGCTGTTTCAGGCACCGGATTTTTAGTACACAGTGACATTGTGAAAAAAAATCAGGGATGGAATCATTTCCTACTGACCGAAGATATTGAATTTACGGTGGACAGCATTTTACAGGGAGAGCGCATAGCCTATTGTCCGGAGGCAGTTCTGTATGATGAACAGCCGGTGTCATTCCGCCAGTCATGGAACCAGAGGCTGCGCTGGGCAAAGGGAAACATGCAGGTATTTGCCAACTACGGCGGTAAACTGATCCGGAATATCTTTGAAAAAGGAAGCTTTGCCTGCTATGATATGGTGATGTCAATTATGCCGGCAATCATTCTGACTGTTCTCAGCTGTATATTAAATACAGCCGGTTTCATTGTCAGCCTGGTGTACAAAGATGCAGACATATTGGTGCTGCTGCAGTCCATTGGGGAGTTTTTGGTAAATGGGTATCTGATGATGCTGGCGATGGGTGGGCTGACGGCAGTCACAGAATGGAGAAGGATTCATGCTCCTGCCTATAAGAAAATTGCTTATGTATTTACCTTTCCCCTGTTTATGATTACCTATATACCCATATCCATCGCAGCGTTGTTTAAAAAGGTGGAGTGGAAGCCAATTCACCATGGAGTTTCCAAGACGCTGGACGAGGTGCGGGCAAAAGTTTAGGGAAGCAAAAAAAAGCTTGACTTCGAGTTAGCTTTAAGACTTATACTTTCTTTATCGATAAACAGTCTCCGGTACAGACAGATGAGGATGTCACAGATGACCAGTTCTGCTGTACGGCTGTACAGATAATAGAAAGGGGATATAACATGAATTTTAATTATTACATTCCAACCAGAATCTTATTTGGCAAAGGATCATTGAATGATCTGCACAGGCAGGAACTGCCGGGAAAAAAGGCGCTGATTGTTACAACAGGAGGAACCTCCGTAAAGAAATACGGTTATCTTGAAAAAGTACAGAAGCAATTGGAAAAAGCAGGGGTATCCCATCTGCTGTTTGACAAGATTCTGCCAAACCCGATAAAAGACCATGTTATGGAAGGCGCTGCTTTCTGCAAAGAGAACGGAATTGATTTCGTAGTGGGTCTTGGCGGCGGCAGCAGCATTGACGCGGCAAAGGCGATAGCCGTAATGGCTGCAAATGATGGGGATTACTGGGATTATGTATCGGGAGGCAGTGGAAAGGGATTGCCGGTACCGAATAATCCACTTCCGATTATTGCGATTACCACAACTGCCGGAACGGGAACAGAAGCAGACCCATGGACGGTAACTACCAAGACAGAGACAAAGGAAAAAATTGGTTTCGGATATGATAAGACATTCCCCATGTTAGCGATCGTAGACCCGGAACTGATGACGACGGTTCCATCACGCCTCACCGCATATCAGGGATTTGACGCATTGTTCCACAGTACGGAAGGATATTTGAATAATATTTCTTATGTAATGAGTGATATGTTTGCACTAAAAGCCATAGAACTCATTGGCAAAAGCCTTCATAAGGCAGTAGCAGAAGGTGATAACATGGATGCCAGAGCAGATGTGGCACTTGCCAATACCCTTGCAGGAATGGTAGAATCCACCTCCTCCTGTACTTCAGAACACAGCATTGCCCATGCTATCAGCGCATATCATCCGGACTTTGTACACGGCGAAGCTTTAATCGCAATCAGTAAAGCATATTATACACATTTTGCTAAAACAAACCAGTGTGAGGAACGTATGATTCAGATGGCGAAAGCCCTTGGAAAAACAGATGCAAAAACTGCAATGGATTTTGTGGATGCCCTGACAGAGCTGCAAAAGGTCTGCGGAGTTGACGATATTAAAATGAGCAGCCATGGCATGAAAAAAGAAGAACTGAAAAAATACGCAGATAATGCAAGAGCCACCATGGGTGGACTCTATGCAGGTGATCCGGTTCAGCTGAGTGATGAAGATGTGCTGAAAATTTTAGAAGAATCTTATAAATAAGAACAACTTAAATACTGTTTAGTAAACATACATGCCTTTCTGGCGGAAAGTATCCAGCATTTTATTTAACATGCTCTTGCTTTTCGACAGGAGGGCTTTTGAATTTATATTTACAATATAACCACGTCTCAGGGCACTGATTGCGGTCTTATAAACGCAGGCAGATGCATCCAGCCCGACAATCGTCAGGGTGTTAATTTCATGATCCGTAAGAAGCCGGGAAAGAGCTTTGCAGGAAAACGCATCCTGCTGGTGCTTGATAAACTGATGATCGCTGATGATATCTAATCCCGACACAAAATCACTTCCATGATCCCAGCCAGAAAGTCTTCCGCCCATTGCAAGGCAGCCAAAAATATTGTCCAGGGAAGAAAATACCTGTCTTACATATATAACCATGTCTCCATCAGACATGGCTTTCTCTATCGTGTCATTTACCGCTTTCAAAAAAGGTTCTTTGTTGGAGTAGGAGCCTCTTTGCCCGCATAATCCTTCCTGCAGATCAATTACCAGGAGCGCCCTTTTCGATTCTGTCCGGAAACGGATTCGATCCCCGGTGGAAGGAATGAGAAAAATAACAATTCTTGCCAGCAGCAGAAGCAGAATGACATAGGCTGCAAGGGACGGGGTTATGACACACAGGGTAAAGAATATGGCGATGCTGATAATGTGGATGAATACATATTTTAGTTTATGCATGAAAACAGTTACCTCCATTGCTTTGGCACGATAGCGGACGTGCGGATATATCCTTACTTAGTAAATATGGTTTGAGCATAGCATAAAACGGGAGGTTCTTCAAGCGGTATGTGGAAATAGTTTGCATTCAAATCTGAATAGGTTGAAATAATTTGGGAAATTGTTAAAAAATAATAGTATAATAAAGAATGATCAAATATTATGGTGAATATGCATATAGTATTTGGAGGGAAATAAATTTTAAACAAAAAAATAAACAAAAAAGATAAATAAGAGAATATATTTTGAAGTAAAATGTTTATATAATACAATCATACGGAAATGGTATCCGTAAATATGTAAAAAATTTGGAGGAGAGAAATGAAGCAAAAGAAAAAGTTACGGCTGCGGCTCACTGCAATTGGTACCTCTTTGTGTATCATGGGAAGCATGTTCATCCCCAGTATCAGTATGGCAGCAGCCCAGTCACCAGAAGGCACATCTTCGATATCATCCACGACGGTATCGGGAGATGAAGACTGGACAAGGTTGCGTTTGGATCTGGGAGCGCCAGAGCAAAACAAGTTAGGAACCTGGGGAACTCCATTAGGGAACGGGGTGTTTGCAGCGAAGGAAAATGGCGGAGTGGCAGAGGATGTATTTCAGCTCAATCATTCTACTTTCTGGTCAGGAGATCCCCAATACGGTGAAGATTTATCGGAAGGCGGGGAAGGCAGCTACGGCAATACTCCGGAAGAACGTTTGCTGGGGTATCAGAGTGTCCGCCAGAAATTAGTGGATGCTTATCGGGAAGGTATCTCTGATGAGGATCGATTAGCGATCTTTAAGACCATTGAGGGAGAGACGAAGAGAATCTGGAGCGCCCCATGTGCAGCTCAGAGTACATTTCTGCCACTGGGAAGAATGGTGTTGAATTTCCCGGAACTCATCAGCGGTACCGATAGCTATAATAGAAGCCTGGATATGGACGGTGCTACTTCGGATATTGAATTTAAGAAAGGTAGTGTGACTTATACCAGGCAGTCTTTTATCAGTAATCCTGCAAACGTTATGGCTGTAAAAATAGCCAATGATGGCGGTAAGAAAATGAAAATGGACGTAGGGCTTGAGTTACCCAATGAAATGGCAGGGAAGGCAACCCTGAATCAGGTGACGCTGGACGAAGAGACAAATGAAGTAATCATGACTGGACGTGCACCAATTGTAAAGGATGGCGAACAGGTTACCTGGTATGAGGACCGGGGTGTTACTTTTGAGGCAAGGGTAAAGGTACTGCCTGTAAATGGAAAAGTGACAGTCTTCGGAAATAAATTGCAGGTGACGGATGCGGATGAGATTATTCTTCTCTACACATGTGAGACTAGTTTTAAAGACTTTAAAACAGATCCTTCCAACAGCGGAATAGATGTGGCAGGCAATGTGAGAACAACCCTGGATCGTGCAGTAGAAAAAGGATACAATGAACTATTGCGGGAACATCAGGAAGATTTCCGATCATTATTCCGCCGTCTGTGGATAGATATGGATGGGGAATCCATAACAGCTGAAGACGGTACGATGATTACACCATTTGATTATGCACGTCATTATCAGTATGGGCGTTACATAGCATTAAGCTGTGAAAGACAGAATTCACAGGCACCACAGAATCTGTTAGGTCTGTGGAATGCAAGCTGGTGGCCGCCTAACCAGTCAGCTTACTATTTAAACGAAAATGTTCAAAAGATGCAGGTAATTAAAGGTACAGGCAATTTAGCAGATACTTCGGATGCTCTGTATAAGCTTATTGATACCTTTGCAGATGAGACAACCGGAGGGAAGACAGCACAGGAAAGCTATGGCGCTCCGGAAGGATCATGGGTAGTTGCCCATTCTTCAGATATCTGGGGTAAGACCGGAATGTGGGGAGATGAAATCGAATACGGCAGCTGGACATCAGGCGGAATCTGGGCACTGGATACGCTGTATGATAAATACGATTTCACTCAGGACATTCAGTTATTGGAAAAATATTACCCATTGATGGAAGGTGCCGCACGTTTTGCACTGAGCAATTTAGTGGAGGCAGACGGGGTAAACGGTGAGCTGAAAGGCTATCTTATGGTTGCTCCTGCCGGATCACCGGAACACTGGTATAAGTTGCCGGGAGGCGGAAAAGCTTCTTTTGATATAAGTACTGCTGCGGATGTGCAGATTTATAACAACCTCTTCAATATGCTGGAAAGTGGTGCTAAAGAGTTAGAGGCAGCAGGAATTCAGTATGATCAGGCATTCCTTGGGGAAGTTCTGGAAGCCAGGAAAAAACTGATTCCCCTGGAACTCTTTATAGACCAGGATACGGGACGGCTTCGGGAATTCTATAACGAGTATCAGGTTGGAGATGCAGGACACAGACATGTCTCCCAGCTGCTGGGAACATTTATGAATCATTCGGATATCAATGAGACAGACACCCCTGAATTATATTATGCATCTCAGGCAGAAGCACAGCGGAATTTCTCAATCGGAGGTGGAGGCCATCCGGACAGAGCAACCATGGCGTTACGTCTTGGAGATCCGCAGCTGGCATTTTCCAAAATACCACATGGAGTTGCGGGAACTACTTATAAGCAGAGCGACTGGAGATACTGGTGCCCAATTGGTAATTCAGTAGCAGAAGCAATATTAGACAGTCGGTTCGAGGGACTGAATCTAATGGAAAATATTCCTGAGCAATGGTCCAGCGGTAAAATAAGAGGCATTTGCGGCAGGGGCGGATACCAGTTAAGTATGGAGTGGAAAGATGGAGAACTGGTAAATTGTACAGTTGATTCCACGACCGGAAAAACCCCCCGTGTATTCTATAAGGGAGAAGGCGTAAAACTTTCTGAAGATGCAAGATTTACTGTGAATCGTGCAGAAGTCAGTCTGGAAGAGTTAAAAGCGGAGGCGCAGGAAAAACTCACTGGAAAATATACAGAAGAGAGCAAACAGAACCTTCGTGCTGCGTTAGAAGGCGGCAGTTATGAAGAGATTTCCCGTGGACTGCTTGCCATGGAGCCGGTAGGACGCCCGGTACATGATGATGTCCAGGTCAAGGCAGAGGATGACAAGGTAGTATTAACCAAGACTGGTGAAACTGTTCAGCTTACAACAAATGTAGATGAAGATGTTGCTGTCCGGTGGACCATAGAATCCATGATTCCGGGGCAGGAAACCGATAAGATTGCCAAGGTGGACTCCAATGGATTAGTAACAGCAACAGGGGGAGGAAAAGTAAAAGTCACCGCGACTTTGCTGGATGGATCAAGGGCAACAGGATCAATTGAGTTACTGCTTAAACTGCCCACAATCAAAACGTTTGATGACCGTGATTCTGGCATTATCTATGACGGGGATTCCTGGGAAGAGTGGAATGAAGGGAAGCATTTCAATGGAACTATTACAAACTGTTACAATGCCGGAGATAAGGCAACTTTTACATTTAACGGTACGGGTGTTGAATTCGTCACATCTACCGGGGGACATTTGGGAAGTTTTAGTGTAACCTTAGACGGTCAGGTGGTAGAAAAAGAGATCAGTGTAAATGCGGAAAACGGTGTTGCCCAGTACGTTGGCTATTCTAATATGGATCTGACGGACGGAGAGCATACTATTGTTATCACCTCTCTTGGAGGCAGTGGCAAAGGCCGTATAGACGTGGATGCTTTTAATGTCCGCACCAACAGCATACAGGAACCGGAGAGTGTCGTTCTGGATCAGTCTGTAATCCGGTTAACGGCTGGAGCTTCAGCAGAACTTTATGCTTCCGTACTTCCGGAGGACGCACTGGTAATCTATAACTGGTCCTCATTGGATGAAACTATTGCAGCTGTAAAAGATGGCAAAGTGTCTGCACGCAAGGTGGGAACAACAACAATAAGCGTATATCCGGAAGGATATTCCGATATGAAGGCGGAATGTACGGTTATCGTTACATCAGACAAGGATGCATTAAGTAAGTTATCAGAAGAAGCAAAAGAAATAACGGCAGATAATTATACCCAGCAGAGTTATCAGAATTTGCAGGCGGAAATAGAAAAAGCTGATGGCATTATTAATGATGATACCGCAGGACAGGATGTGGTGGATGCACAGACAGAGGCACTGAAAAAAGCGATTGATGATCTGGTAAAACTTGCAAGCCAGGGAGAAAAGGATGCTTTAAAAGCAGCTGTCACGGGAGCAAAATCCTATCAGCCTGATCGCTACACTCAGGAGAGCTATGAAGTACTGCAGAAGGCAATTAGAGCTGCAGAAACAGTATTAAATAACGCAGATGCATCCTGGCAGGAAGTCTCAGACCAGATCGGTAAACTGGTACAGGCTGTTGCAGGGCTGGAGGATATAACAGCCGATAAAGGAAATCTGGCGGAACTTTATGAATCTGTCAAAGATATGGACTTAACAGTTTATACAATAGAAAGTGCAGAAGAATTGGTAGCTGCGCTGACTCAGGCAGAAGAAGTTCTGGGTAAAGAAAATGCATCTAAAAAAGAAGTGTCAGAGGCAGAAGCCAGGCTTATAAAGGCTTTGGCCGGTCTTGAGAAGATGCCGTCAGAGGAAGAAACAGATTACACTCTTGCGGAAGTGGTTTATAATGCTTATAAAGGATTTGATATGGAGATGTATACGGAAGAAAGTGCACAGGCATTTGTAACTGCGCTGGAAGCAGTCAATGACATCCTCACATCTAAGAATGCAGTACAGGAACAGGTTGATGCTGCGGTATCCAATCTCATATCAGCGGCAGCAGGACTGCAGTACGCCATAGAGGAGCCTGACTTAAAGTATCAGCTGTCTGCTTTTTATGATTCGGTTATAGACATGGATCTGAGTGTTTATACAGCGGAAAGTGCTGCATACTTAAATGAAGCGCTGCTAAAAGCAAAGGAAATTCTGGATACGGCAGATTATGTGGATAAGACTGAAATTGCAAAGGCAGAGGCAGATCTGTTAAAGGCCTTTGCTCAGCTTGAAAAGATTCCGGCTGAATCAAATCCGGATGATTCCACCCTCCGTATGTTAGTTGAAGCCTATAACAGGCTGGACACTGGAAAATACACTCCGGAGACAGCAGCAAAATTAAAGAATGCTTTGGCTGAGGCGGAGCGTTTAATAGGGAATCCTGATGCATCTCAGCAGGATATTGACAGTGCGGCAGCAGAGATTATCAATGCGGCAGCTAATCTGGTGGAAAAACCACAGGTGCCGGAAACGAAAGCGGATACCAGTATGCTGAAGATTCTCAGCCAGGCATATTCCGGACTAGATTTGACCGTATACACTGATCTTAGTGCAGGAAAGCTGAAACAGGCATTACAATCGGCAGCACTCCTTTTACAAAATCCAAATGCAGTGCAGTCAGATGTAGACCGCGCAGCATCACAACTGGTAGCTGCAGCTTCTGCCCTGGAGTTAAAGCCGCCGGTACCCCAGAAGCCGTCTGCCCCGGTTCTGAAAAAAGGGGAAACTATAATGTACAAAGGGCTTAAATACAAAGTGACAAATGCAGTGAAAGGAAAAGCGACGGTATCCCTTACTGGTACAGCAAGGAAGTCATATAAGAGTATTACAATTCCGTCTTCCGTTACCTTAAAAGGTGTAAAATGCAAAGTGACGGAAATCGGTGAAAAAGCATTCTATAAGATGAGATCCCTTAAAAAAGTAACCATGGGTTCTTATGTAGAACGTATTGGCCAACGGGCTTTCTATGGGGATAAGAAATTAAAGGATATTACTATTAAGTCAAAACGTCTGAAAAAAGTTTACAGAGAGGCGTTTAAGGGGATTTACCGGAAAGCGGAAATTGATGTTCCGTCTTCTAAAGTAAATCATTATCAGAGGCTGTTCAAAAACAAGGGACAGAGCAAGGATGTAAAAATAAAATAGTTGTGATGCTAAGCGATACGGCATTCCCCAGAGTGTGCAGCTGACATTTAGAGCCGTATAGACACAGCACAGAAAATATGCTGGAGGAAGGTTTTTCTTCGGCATATTTTAATAAACAAGGACAAAAATTTTAACATTTGGGGTAAAAAGAAGCATATATAACCAAATAATTATTGCGTATAATGATTTTATAAACAAAAATAACAAGGAGGGTTTAGAGATGAAAAGAATAACAACAACGCTTATTATGAGTGCAATTTTGGCAGCGGCAATGGCAGCGGGGTGCGGTAACGCGGGAGAGACTGCAGGCAGCACGGGGGCACAATCTGATACAGCAGCCGGAGGTACAGAAAGCGGGGCAAAGGAAGAAAGCAGCGCACAGGAAGAAAGCAGCGCAGAAGAAACGGTACTTACTTTCATGGCGGTAGGCGGCTCCAATGAGCAGGCGTTTACAGATGTAATCAAGGCAGCAGCAGATAAGTTTAATGCCGGAAATGAATTCAATGCCAAGATTAATTTAGAGTGGTACGAAAATGAACAGTATAAGACAAAGCTGGCAACCCTGATGACGCAAAATGATGTGACGGATATATTCTTTACCTGGGAAGCGGGGTATATGAAGGATTATGTGGAAAGTGAAAAGGTTTACTCATTAAGTGATGCCTTAAAAGCCGATCCGGAATGGATGGATCGCTTTAACGACGGAGCTTTCGATGCGGTTACCTATAATGATGAGATTTACGCAGTTCCCATGGGTCAGGCAATTATTCCTATTTATTATAATACGGAGATCTTTGCCCAGAACAATCTGGAGGTTCCAAAGACCTGGGATGAATTTGTAAATGTTATATCAACCCTGAAAGGTGCCGGTATAGTTCCGTTATCCATGGCATGTCAGGATGCATGGGTTCCGGCTCAGTTTATGCTGGAATTATCAGGCGGAGTTGCGGGTAAAGAATTGTTTGAAGATATCGTGAATGGCAAGACCACGTGGGATGATCCCCGCTATGTGGAAACCGGAAAAGTATTCCAGGAGTTGGTTGGCTTAGGCGCTTTCCCGGAGAGCTTTTTAGGACTGGCATATGATGAGGGAAGAACACTCTTCACTAGCGAGAAAGCGGCGATGTACTCTATGGGAACCTGGGATACGTCAGCTGTGATTGAAGGCATGGGCGGACCGGACAAAATTGGCGTATTTATGATGCCGGCAAAGAACCCTGACAATAACGATGTTCACATTGCAAGCGTGGAAAAATTATTTGCTGTCAGTGAAAAATGTGAGAATAAAGAAGCTGCATTAGGATTTATCAAGATGTTGTCAGATCCGGAAATCCAGGAGAAATATGTAGTGGACTGTGGCGCGTTATCAGCAACCAATACCAAGATCGATACCTCTAAAGTAGATCCTGTTACAGCTAAAATAATGGAGCTTCAGGGACAGGTTAAAAAGGCTTTGACCCCTATGGACAGACAGTTTGGCGCAAATGTAGGAGGAGAGTTTAATAATATTTCTCTTGCAATTGCAGGAGGAAAGGATCCTCAGGAACAGTTTGCAGCATTACAGAGTTACGCAGAGCAAGAAGCAGATCAGTAATAAATGACGGGAAGGGATACTGCAGGAGTGTACTTCTGCATGGAGCCCTTCTCTATCATAAGGAGCGATTGAATGGATAAGATTCTCAGTAAGAAAAAATATATTGCATTTTTTGTAGCCCCGGCATTTGTGGTTTATCTGTTCTTTGGACTGATACCGATCATCTATAATTTATACATAAGTTTGTTTAAGACAAATTTGCTGGGTGACTCCACGTTTGTTGGATTAAAAAATTACATACGGTTGTTCAAGGATCAGTTTTTCCAACAGGCAGTGATCAATAATCTGAAGTTTGTAGCAGGTTCTTATATAGCACATATGGTACTTGCCCTGTTATTATCAAATATTTTGTTCCTAAAAGTAAAGGGTTCAAAATTGTTTCAAAGCATTTATTTTATGCCCTCCGTAATCTGCGGTACTGCAATCGGTATGTTATGGACCTTTGTCTATCATCCGGATTTTGGTTTGGTAAACAGCTTTTTAAAAGCAGTAGGGCTGGACTCCCTTACACATATCTGGCTGGCAGATGAGAAGACAGTTATTCCCGCATTGATTGTAGTAACAATGTGGCAGTTTGTCGGTTATCATATGGTAATCCAGCTGGCGGGCATGAAAAATATCGATTCTTCCCTGTATGAGGCAGCATCCATTGACGGAGCCAGCAAGTGGCAGCAGTTTACGAAAATTACGTTTCCTCTTATGAAACCAATACTAAAAATAGATTCGGTCCTGATCGTAACAGGATCACTGAAGCTTTATGATCTGATTGCAGTTACTACATCAGGAGGACCAAACCATGCAAGTGAGGTAATATCAACCTATATGTTTACGCAAGGGTTTAATGCATTAAAATTCGGATACTCCAGTTCTATTGCAACGGCATTGTTACTTCTTTGTATTGGAGCGACAGTAATCATCAATTTTGTATTCCGCACAAAGAAAATTGACTATTGATTGGAGAAGGAAACATGAATAAACATAGACAAAAAATATTATCTATACTAAAATATACTATATTAATACTATTTTTGATAGCATGTCTGTATCCACTGTTATGGTTGATCATAAACTCATTTAAGACCCAGGATGAACTGTTTCAAAACACCTGGGGGCTTCCTCAGGTATGGACGCTTGAAAATTACAAGCATGCAGTTATAGATGGGAAAATCGGGATTTATTTTGGAAACTCGATTTTGGTAAGTGCCATCTCCGTACTGGGTACGATTATTCTGTCAGTTATGGCATCTTATGGTGTGACAAGATTACGCTGGAAATTATCAAAGCTCACGCTGGGAATTTTCCTGCTGGGGCTCATGATACCGGCTTATGGTTCCGTTATTCCCTTATACAGTATTTTTAATAAAGCGGGAATTCTTAATACCTATATAGCAGTTATCATTCCACATATTACATTTGCACTGCCCACTGCTATTTTTATATTATCGGGATTTTTTATTGCGGTACCCAGGGAACTGGAGGAAGCAGCGATTATTGACGGGTGCAGCTTAATACAGGCATTTCGAAAAGTGGTAACGCCTGTTGTGGTACCGGGAATTGTAACCATTACAGTCATTTCCTTTATCAATATCTGGAACGACCTGCTGTTTTCACAGATTTTCCTTACGGATAAAGCAAAAATGCCTCTGCCAATCGGTCTGACAGAGTTCAAAGGAATCTATGCTACCGACTATGTTGGAATGATTGCGGCAATTGTGATCACGGTTATTCCGGTAATTATTGTGTATGTAATTTTGCACGATAAAATCATTGATGGCATGATAGCGGGTGCCGTGAAAGGATAATTTTTATGGAATCCGCAGCTATTAGAAACAGGTATCTTCAGGAGGAAGAAATGAAACTGCTCATAGTTGATGATGAAATAATTATTCGTAAAGGGTTAGAAAGCCTTTCCTGGGAAAGTGTCGGTATCACGGAAAAAAAGATGTCGGACAGCGGAGTGGATGCACTTCAGCTGATTTCCTCTTTTGGCCCCGATATCATACTGACAGATATCCGTATGCCGGGGCTGGACGGTCTTCAGTTGGCTCGGGAAATTGCAGCAGGGGACTTAAAATGTAAGATGATTTTGTTATCCGGATATGGGACTTTTGAATACGCCAAGCAGGCGATACACAATGGAGTATTTGAATACCTGCTAAAACCATCCAGTCCGGAAGAAATTCTGGATGCTGTGCACCGGGCTGTAAAGGAGCTGGAAGTAGACAAAGTGCTTAACCGCAGGGATGCAGTTGAACAGGAGAAGGAAGAGATGTTTGCTGCCGGAGAAGACGGAAACGGCAGATGGATTATGGACTATATTGAGCAAAATTACATGAATGAAATCACCCTTACCTCTATTGCGGAATATACCCACTTTTCCATTACCTATCTGAGCAGGCTGATTAAAAAAGAAACAAATTATAATTTTACCAAGCTGCTGGGAATTGTCAGGATGCTGAAAGCAGCTGAGCTACTGGCAAATACGGATTTAAAAATTTATGCAATATGTGAGCGGATCGGAATTAACGACCAGAGATATTTCAGCCAGCTTTTTCGCAAAACATTTGGAAAAACGCCGATGGAATATAGAAAGTGCTGTGTTGGGTGCTCAGAGGGAAGCCTCATTGAGTTTATACGGAAGAGCGACAGGAGGGATCTATGAAAAATTTCATGGGAAAGGCGAAACAATCCATAGGAAATATGTCTATCCAAACCAAGCTTATTGTTATGACGATTAGCTTGGTTTTTCTTTCGGTATTTTTTATTACTGCATATTTCTATGCAAGTTCTTCCAGTCAGATCATCGATAACTCCAGAAACTATATACGCAATACAATGAAACAGGCTGGGCAGAACGTCACCAATAATGTGGAGTCTGCTGAGCGGGTACTCTTTGACATCTCTACCGACCGGGAGATACAGAAATACATAGAACGGGTGAATGAGGGGAAGATGAATGCTTATGAAGAGGTACAGGTAAGCATCAAAATAAAGAATAAACTCATTAGCCAGATTACTAAAATAAATGCAATACGTGCAGCTTTTTTATATGATCTGAATAGCAATGCCTATATAACGAAAGACGATAGCTATGGAGAACCTTATGACATTCCAACAGGCGTCATTTATGAAGCAAAAGGAGCGAATGTCTGGTTTGACAGAAAGATGGAACTATCTGTGATACCGGTGGGAAAATTAATCTATAACACATCGACACAAAAGCCGCTGGGGTACCTGATCTTATATGTTGATGCAGACTATATTGAAAAAATAATCAAAGATATCGTTTTTACGAAGATGGATCAGATATTCCTGATTAACTCCCGGGGAAGCAGAATAGCAGGTGATTTAGACAGTGAGCTGCCGCCAAAAGAGGTGCTGCAGACTTTCAAAGGAAATGAGATCTTACACCACATAACATTAGAGGGCAATAATAAACAGTTATGTGTCATTCCATTAAAGGCAGCCGATTGGACTCTGATCAGCCTGTCGGAGGATGAAAGACATAACGAACAGCTTCTGAACCTGCGTAATATCACCATCGTGCTGCTGGCGGTAATCCTGTCTGTCATTACGACTCTGAGTATCCTGGTAGCAAGGGGAATCTCAAAACCTGTTAAAGAACTGGTACATTCCATGGAGAAATTTGGTGCCGGTGATTTCAGCGTTTATGCGACCGTCAAATATAAAGATGAGATCGGACAGCTGCGGGGCAGCTTTAATAAGATGGTATCTGATATGGAGCATTTAGTCCACAATGTATGTGAGGAGAAAAGCCTGAAACAGCAGGCACAGATTAAAGCTCTGCAAATGCAGATTAATCCACATTTTCTATATAATACCCTGGATACGATTCAGTGGCTGGCAAATATGCACGATGAAAAAGATATTGCAGAGGTAACGAGAAGTCTTGGGTATCTCATACGTTTTTCATTACGGGAGCAGGAACTGATCAGTTTTGAAGAAGAGCTGGATGCTGTGGAGGCATACATACGAATACAGAAATACCGCTATGGACAGGAATTAAAAATCGATATTGATGTGGAAGAAGAAGTGCTGTATGAAAGGGTTCCCTGTCATATACTTTTACCTCTGCTTGAAAATGCGATCGAGCATGGTCTTTCTGAAAAGGCAAGTGATAAACAGGTTAAAATCACAGGATGTATGAAAGAAAGTGTCATGTGCCTCCGGATTATAGATAATGGAATCGGAATGCCGCAAGAGATGATAGAAGATATCATGAATGACAAACCAGAGCAAAAAAAGGGAAATCATATGTCAATTGGAATTCAAAATGTAAATAAGAGATTAAAGCTTAAATATGGAGAAGAATACGGAATACGGCTGGAAAGCCGGGAAGGGGAGGGGACCTGTGTCAGCATAGAAATCCCCGCACAGAGGACAGAAAATGAAATATTATAATGATCAGCCTGGTATATATTGTATGAATAGAGACTGGAGGTTCCGGGAAACGGATATCAGCGATATGCCAGCCAGCCGGAGGCATGATGATGTCTACGACTATTCCAAAGCAGCAGGTGCAAAAGGACCTGCCGAGATCTCCTATGACGACTCGGAATGGGAAACGGCAGAGCTTCCCCATGACTGGGTGGTTCAGAAAGAATTTACGCCAGATGCCATGCTGAACCATGGATACAAGATGCGTGGAAATGGTTGGTACAGAAAGAAGTTCCGGCTTGGAGAAGAAGATATGGGGAAGCAGATTCTTCTGGAATTTGAGGGGCTCAGCAGCAAAGCTTCTATCTACATAAACGGGCTTTTATGCAAGCGTCAGTTTTACGGATATAACAGCTTTTCTGTGGATATATCTGACTTTGTCTGCTTTTATCCGGCAGTGAACCAGCTGGCGGTGAAAATAGAGGCGGATGCATGGGAGGGCTGGTGGTACGAAGGTGCAGGCATTTACCGGAATGTCTGGCTCATTAAAAAAGCCCCCGTTCATATTGATTACCAGGGCGTATATGTCAAGCCCCAAGAACAAAACGACGGAACATGGAGGCTGGAAATCGAAACAACAATCGAAAACAGCTTTGGTACAGGCGCTGAGTTCAGACTGGAAACTGCTCTGTATCAGTCAGGAATAAAGATATTGGATTTGCCCGAAAAAAGGGCTGATATAAATGGTTTTGACCATGTATTATGCAGACAGGAGATGATATTAGAAAATGTAAAAAAATGGAGAACAGAAGACCCGTCATTATACGAAATATGTGTAAGATGCATCTCCTTGTCTGAAACAGGTGAGGCGGTATCAGAGGAAGATGGATTAGATTATCTGAAAGTTTCTTTTGGCTTCAGAACCATTCGCCTGGATGCAGAAACGGGATTTTGGTTAAATGGAGAAAATATCAAATTAAAAGGCTTTTGCTGCCATCAGGATCATGCCGGGGTAGGCGTTGCTGTCCCCTATGCCGTGAAAGAATACAGAATCAGCCAGTTAAAGAAATTAGGAGCCAATGCTTATCGCTGTGCCCATAATCCCGATCCCGAAATACTTCAGATCTGTGATAAGCTGGGCATGATGGTTATGGAAGAAAACAGGACGTTTGCATCCCATCCTGAGGTATTGGAAGAGGTGAGGGGAATTGTACGCAATGCCAGAAACCATCCAAGCGTGATACTGTATTCCATATTTAATGAAGAACCTCTGCAGGGTACCCACAGGGGAATGCGCATGGCAGAGAGAATCCGGGACACCATTCATAAAATGGATCATACCCGTCCGGTACTGGGATCTTTTAATGGCGGATACCTGGAAGATGAGGGGGCCGTTCACGCCCTGGATGCTGTTGGGATAAACTATAATCCCATGCGTTATGATGAATTTCATGAAAAATATCCCCATATCCCCCTGATTGCATCCGAAACAGCCAGTGCATTTATGGTTCGTGGTGAATACCTGACGGATGAAGAACATAATACGATAGGGAGCTACGATGATTTTTGCGCCCCCTGGGGAAACTCCCACAGAGATGCATGGAAGTGGATCAATGAGAGAAAATTTGTTGCCGGGACCTTTGTATGGACAGGTTTTGACTACCGGGGAGAGCCAACCCCGTTTGAGTGGCCCAGTGTTGGAACATTTTTCGGTACCTATGACTCCTGTGGATTTCCAAAGGAAGCATGTGAACTATACAAAGTGATGTGGAAAAAAGAACCTGGGATTCATATGATCACTCACTGGAACAGCAGCCTGAAAGTTGGCGAACTGCAAAAGGTTATCGTGGCTGCCAACTGCCAGGAAATAGAATTAAGCGTTAATGACAGGGTTTTGGAACGAAGAAAAACCACTGCCTATGCCCAGGATGAATTTTATGTACCATTTGAAAATGGGACACTAAAGGCCGTGGGTTTTGTAGATGGAGCAGAGGCAGCCAGCCACTGCCTTACAGTACCGGGAGAAATATATGGATTAAAGACTGCATGCAGTAAAGAAGCACTTATGAATGATGGGTTAGACTCGGTAATTATAAATGTAATTGCGGTGGATGCAGAAGGTATGGAAGTCCCGGATGCGGACAATCTGGTGCACTTTGATGTAAAAGGCGGTGCAAAGGTCATCGGTGTGGGAAATGGAAACCCCAATTCACATGAACCGGATTATGCAGCCCGGCGAAAACTCTTTCATGGACGTGCCCAGGCAGTACTTCGAAATTGTGGATCTGACAATGCTGTGATAGAAGTTTGGACAGATGGAATCGGTAGGACAGTGGTGGAAATACCCGTACACCAGGGGCAGAGGATTCCATATATGGAATCCGTGTCAGATTTAGTGACGGTGGGATGGTCTATGTATTATCGCCTACTGGATGAAATGCCGGATGTAGATATGGAAATAAATGAAAACGACAGAAACAGTTTCGAGCCAATAGAATTTCATGGCAGACCCCAGAACGTGTTCACGGGCAAGTTATTAAAATATGGAGTTTATTATAATCAAATCAAAACAAGCAGAGACGGGAAAAGAAGGTTTTTATATTTTCCGGATGTCAGAGGGCAGGTCTTTGTCTGGCTGAATGGGAAAAAGGCAGCAGCAAGAACAGATAAAACAACAGGTGAATTAAAAATAATGATTCCAAATGGAGAAGATACCTTGTATAAATGTTTCGTTATTATAAGGAATGAGAATACAGAGAGTAACGAAGCCGGTATTTGTGCTCCGGTTATGCTTGTTGACTGTCTGGGGGAATAAGATGAATTGCGATAAAAATTCCATTTCCAATTCAGCGTATATTAAATATATGGTTATTCTACCTTGAAAAAAGCCGATAACCGCGAGTTTCTTGCTCGTTGGTTATCGGCTCTGCATTTGTGGGAGCTGCTTCTATGATATTCTGCGATTGTATATCCACATTGATGCAGTAAAACTCACAATGATGATTGTCATACACCAGGCAAGTGCAATCCATAAACTGTTGCCCACAGGCAAACCAAGGGTTAAAGCTCTCAAGCTGTCAATCATAGGTGTCATAGGCTGTACCATCGCAAACCACCTAATCCCGATTGGCATAGTATCAACGGGTGCAAATCCAGAACTGATAAAGGGCAGAATAAAAAGGGGAAACAGCATTCCGATTGCTCCTTCTACCGACTTTGAAATCATTCCGCATAGTATAGCGATTTGGGTAACGGTGATGTTTATTAGAAAAAGAAGTAATAAAATAAAAAGCCAGTCTATCAGTCCTGCCTGGGGTCTAAAGCCCAGAATGAGAGCAGTTACAATAATGACAACGGTGGAAATGATGCTCCGTATCACCCCTGTACCGGTATGACCCATCAGCACAGCAGACTTAGAAATGGACATACAGCGAAAGCGGTCTATGATACCCTTTGTCATATCTGCGGTAACATTTATTGCTGAGTACTGAGATGCCTGACCGATACTTTGCAGGATAATGCCAGGCACAATAAAATCAATATAGTTAAAATCCCCTATATCAGCTATATTTCCAAATACTAGACCAAACAAAAGCATTAAACAAAACGGGGTTATTGTTGCCGTTAAGAGTGTTTCGGGATTTCGCATAGAAATAATAAAGCAGCGTTTAAACATGATCCATGAATCAAAAAATATACTAGTTTTAGACTTATTCATTGCTATTTACCTCCTTTTTTCATCGATTAATTTTAAAAATACCTCCTCCAAAGAAGGTAAGTTTTGCTCTATACTGTCAGCAGAAATTTTGTGTTTGTCTAAGAGTTTTATAGCCAAGTCAGCTTTTACCTCACTATTAAAGATAAGGTTCACGCCTCTATGGGGCATTATTTCTTTAAGATACTTTGGTGAACCTTCTGCAATGATTTTACCGTTATGTAAAATAGCAATATTATCGGCGAGATACTCAGCTTCTTCTAAGTATTGTGTTGTGAGGAACACGGTCGTACCTCCCTTTGCTAAGTCTTTTACCAAATCCCACATTGCAATGCGGTTTTGGGGGTCAAGTCCAGTTGTGGGTTCGTCAAGAAAAAGCACTTGTGGATTACCCATAAGGCTCATAGCTATATCGAGTCTGCGTCGCATACCTCCGGAGTAGGTAGATACTCTTCTGTCAGCGGCATCTTCCAAATTGAAAAAAGACAGCCACTCGTCAACCTTGCTTTTTATATTTGTCAGATGCTCCAGCTGCCCAATAAGATTCAAGTTTTCTCTGCCTGTTAAAACTTCATCCACTGCTACGAATTGTCCTGTAAGACTAATACTTTTTCGCACAAAATCACTTTGCGTTGTTATATTGAAACCGTTAATAAAAGCACAGCCACCATCCGGTTTTAACAAGGTGGAGAGAATTTTAACAACTGTAGTTTTACCCGCACCATTTGAGCCAAGTAAGGCAAATACACTGCCTTTGCCAACCGTAAAATTGACATCCTTCAAAACTTGGTTTTTCTTAAAATTTTTTTGTATTCCTGATACCTCAATCATTTTTTCTGACATCATTATCCTCCTTTATATACATACGCATGTATGTTATTTTGATAAATTTTACTGCCCTTTGCAAGGCAGTAAATAATGACTATATTATACTTCACATTCAAGTTTACCGAATTCCAAATAAATCTCTTTTATTTCTTCATCCATAAGTGGGACTCCTAACATTATTGTGAGTTGTTCAAAAAACAATATTTTATCCACAAATTCCTTATACGGTACTTCAAATGTGTAGGGGCTAATCCACGAAACGATGAGTAATGCAATTTGAGCTGCCTGTTTAGGAAATGCCACATTCATTGAGCCGTCTTTGTTTCCCTCAATCAATAGCTTTTCGATATAATCAGCCATTACATTTACCTGGAAAATTATCTCGTTCTTAAAAACAACAGGATTGTTGCTTAACTTCCTCATCTGCTTCCTCATACCATCACTAATATCCAAACGGGGACGCAGATTTAGTTTGATTACAAAGCGAAGTTTTTCAAGGGCATTAAGTCCCTCTTGTTTATCAGCAAGCAGATACGTATTATTACATTCAAAAGATTTATACATAACACCTGCAATCAATTCTTCTCGAGATTTAAAATAATGATAAAATGCTCCCCGTGTTACGCCAACCTCCTTTACAACATCTTCTACGTTCACATTTTCTAATCCTTTTTCAGAAAAAAGACGCATAGCAGTTTCCAATATGTGCTGCTTGGTTTTTTGGTCTGGGTCGTGACGTGGCATATAATCACCTCCTGTACATACGTGTGTATGTTTATATTAGCTTTTATACTCAACTTTGTCAATGATATTGAAAGATAATTTACAATAAATATTATTCTGCTATAGAAAATTTATGGAATAACTTACCTTAAAGACTAGCGTCGTCTTTTGTCTACGGGATCCGTCATCTGGTAACTTTAAAGTTTTATTTGACAAAGATTTAAACACTCATTATAATATACTTAACAAGACAGCCGGAGGATAGTCACTACCTATCCGTTCTGGTAAAATAATTAGTTAAAAAATAACGCCATACTTTACTAGAGTGGGGGCGTTATTTTTTATGCTTCTTTATGATAGTTATAACTAAGGTTATAACGGATGTAAGCATAATTACAAAAGCGAACAAATCACTGTATGTAACGTACATCGGCACCACCCCATTTCTTACAAGACTCAGAATGGATGGCACAACGCCCTGCCGGCTGCCCGGTTAAATATATTATTGTCGAAGTTGAAAGTTCAAAATCATTTGCTAAAATTACAAAAAGAGTGTGGGTGGTATAGAAAATTGTCATAAAGCGTGTTTTAAAATTGCTTTCTGGCAGCTGTGCGTCCAGTGGATAATATACATTAAGAGGGAAAAAAAGATCGACTTAATTTAAAGCTTTTATTTGACAAATATCTAAACACTGATTATAATATACTTAACAAGACGGCCGGAGGATAGCTGGTACCTATCCGTTCTGGTAATTATATGTTATAAAAAATAACGCATACTTTCCAGAGGGGGCGTTATTTTTTATGCTTCTTTTTGATAGTTATAACTAAGGTTATAACAGATGTAAGCATGATTACGAAAGTGAATAAATCACTGTATGTAACGTACATCGGCACCACCCCATTTCTTACAAGACTCAGAACGGATGGCACAACGCCCTGCCGGCTGCCCGGTTAAATATATTATTGTAGAAGCTGAAAGTTCGAAATCAGTTACTAAAACTAAAAAAGAGTGTGGGTGGTATAATAAGAATGAGTTACTGTGTTATTCAGGTTGTGGGATTAAAGATGTTGTATATGATTAATATAAGAATTTATGAAGAATAAGTAATGTGGATGGAATAGAACAGGATTGGCATATTTATCCACACTTACTAAAAAAGACTGTAGATGGTGAATTAAAAATAGCGGAGACGGTGGGATTCGAACCCACGTGCCGGTTGCCCGACAACTTGATTTCGAGTCAAGCTCGTTATGGCCACTTCGATACGTCTCCGTGCACCTGTATAGTATATCACATTTTTTGAAAAATGCAAAAACTTTATTCAAGTTATTGTGATAAAAGTAAAAATAATATATAATGAACAAAGAGGCGTGTTTATCTGCCTGTTTGAAGAGAAATATAAGGAACAAAGTGGTTGGTATCACTTTGATTATAACAGGAAAGGTGTAGTGTCATATGATTAGAATTGGAATGTTAACAAGCGGTGGCGACTGTCAGGCTTTAAATGCAACAATGCGCGGTGTCGTAAAGGGGCTGAGCACCAATGCGGACGAGCTGGAAGTATACGGGTTCGCAAATGGATATAAAGGGCTTATTTATGGGGACTACAGAATGCTGACCAGCAAGGATTTTTCCGGGATTCTCACGAAAGGCGGGACGATTTTAGGAACATCCAGACAGCCATTCAAGCTTATGCGCGTCCCGGATGAAAATGGACTGGACAAGGTAGAGGCGATGAAACAGACCTACTATAAACTCCGTCTGGACTGCCTGGTGATTCTGGGAGGAAATGGTACACAAAAGACAGCAAACCTGCTTCGGGAAGAAGGTTTGAATATCATACATCTGCCTAAGACTATTGACAATGATATCTGGGGAACAGACATGACTTTTGGCTTCCAGAGTGCTGCAAATATTGCCACAGATGCCATTGACTGCATTCATACCACTGCGGCATCACACAACCGTGTCTTCATCGTAGAAGTAATGGGACATAAGGTTGGATGGCTCACACTCCATGCGGGAATTGCCGGAGGGGCGGATATAATTTTACTGCCTGAGGTCCCATATGATATCAAGAAAGTGATTGAAGCCATTGACAAACGTTCCAGGGATGGAAAGGGATTTACCATTCTGGCTGTGGCAGAAGGTGCAATTTCAAAAGAAGATGCAAAACTGTCCAAGAAAGAATTGAAAGAAAAGTTAAAGAATAAGAGACATCCGTCCGTTTCCTATGAAATTGCAGAGAAGATCCAGGCTGAAACAGGCATGGAGATTCGGATCACAGTTCCGGGACATACACAGAGAGGCGGAAGCCCATGTCCTTATGACCGTGTTCTGTCTACAAGACTGGGTGCAGAAGCAGCACAGTGTATTATGGATAAGGAATATGGATACATGGTGGGAATCGTAAATGGCAAAGCAAAGAGGATTCCGCTGGAAGATGTAGCAGGCAAGTTGAAAATGGTATCGCCGGATGACCAGCTGATCAAGGAAGCAAAACTGATCGGCATAAGTTTCGGAGATTAATAGATTGGAGAGTAAAGCATGAGTTATACTGCTTTATACCGTAAATTCCGTCCGGACACTTTTGCGGATGTAAAAGGTCAGGATCATATAGTAACTACGCTTAAAAACCAGATTATGGCAGATAGAATCGGACATGCGTACCTGTTTTGCGGAACCCGCGGAACAGGTAAGACTACCATTGCCAAGATTCTGGCTAAGGCTGTAAACTGTGAACATCCTGTAGATGGCAACCCCTGCAACGAATGTGACACCTGTAAGGCAATCTCTGCCGGAAGCTCCATGAACGTGATCGAAATCGATGCTGCTTCTAATAACGGCGTGGATAACATTCGTGAGATTCGTGATGAAGTAGCTTACTCCCCTACCGAGGGGCGGTTCAAGGTATACATTATCGATGAGGTTCATATGCTGTCTATAGGTGCGTTTAATGCGCTTTTGAAGACTCTGGAGGAACCGCCTTCTTATGTAATCTTTATCCTGGCGACTACAGAGGCACATAAGATACCGATCACAATTCTGTCCAGATGCCAGAGGTATGATTTTAAGAGAATCGCCCTGACTACGATCAGCTCCCATTTGAATAAATTAATGGAAGAAGAACAGGTGGAGGTAGAAGCGAAGGCAGCGAATTACATTGCGAAAAAGGCAGATGGTTCCATGCGTGATGCCCTGAGCCTTTTGGATCAGTGTATCGCTTTTTATCTGGGGCAGAAACTGACCTACGACAATGTACTGGAAGTACTTGGAGCAGTGGATACCGATGTGTTCAGTGACATTCTGCGTATGGTCCTTAGCCATGATGTGGCGGGAGCTATGGCGAAGCTGGAGGAGCTGGTCATGCAGGGAAGAGAGCTGACACAGTTTGTGGTAGACTTCACCTGGTATATGAGAAACTTGCTTCTTCTGAAAACTTCTGATAATATGGAAGATGTTCTGGATGTATCAACAGAAAATATGAAAAAACTTCAGGAAGAGGCGGGGATGATCAGGGAAGATACCCTTATGCGCTTCATCCGCATTTTTTCTGAATTATCCAATCAGATCAAGTATGCATCATCCAAGCGAATATTATTGGAGATCGCTCTGATTAAGCTTTGTAAGCCGGAAATGGAAAATGATGAAATTTCACTGGTGGAGCGGATACGCCTTCTGGAAAAGAAGCTGGAAAGCGGGATAGCCGTACAGCAGGTTCAGCCACCCGGTTCTAATGGTGCGGCGGGTGTTCCAGGCACTGCTTATAGTGCGGTTAACGCGGAAGCTCCGGCAGGACCCGTGAATACAGGGACAGCACCGGATGCTGGGCAGAATATGAATGCCGGGATCCCGGTGCAAGGCAGAAAGCTTGAAAAGGCAGCGCCTCAGGATCTGCAGGAAGTCAAGAAGATCTGGAACAGCATTGTTGCCGAGACCGAGGGACGATTTAAGATCGTCTTATCCATGGCTGAGCCCAAATACAATGCCCAGGGGGAAGACGACAGGCTGTTTGTGTGCTTTAAGGATTTCCAGGGTGAACGTTATGCGGCAAGCGAGGAACGCAAAGAAGAGCTGGAGCGGATTATAGCCGGTAAGATTGGAAAAAAAGTAGAAGTGAAGATGATGCTGGAAGCAGACAGCCATCTGAATAAAGGCAACATTGTCAGCATCAGCGTTGATGATGCAATCAAAGAATTTATACACACAGATGTAGTAATTGAAGACTGATAAGAAATAGGAGGATTTATTAAAATGGCAAAACGTGGAGGATTTCCAGGAGGCGGAATGCCCGGCAACATGAATAATCTGATGAAACAGGCTCAGAAAATGCAGAAGCAGATGGAAGAAAACCAGAAAGCATTAGAAGAAAAAGAATATACGGCAAGTGCAGGGGGCGGTGCTGTTGAAGTAACTGTTTCCGGTAAAAAAGAAATCACAAAGGTTTCCTTAAAAGAAGAAGTCGTTGATCCGGATGACATTGAAATGTTAGAAGACCTGATTATGGCAGCTACCAATGAAGCCCTTCGTAAAATGGAAGAAGAAGCAGGTGCTGCAATGGCGAAACTGACAGGCGGTCTCGGTGGAATGGGTGGAGGATTTCCGTTCTAATGGATTATTACAGCAGTCAGATTAGTAAATTAATCGAAGAATTATCTAAGCTGCCGGGTGTGGGGGCCAAATCGGCCCAGCGCTTGGCTTTTCATATTATTAACAGACCGCTTGACGAGGTAAAGCGGCTTTCCGATGCCATTATTGAGGCAAAAGAAAATGTGCGTTACTGCAAACAATGCTATACCCTCACAGACAGCGAACTCTGCCCCATCTGCAGAAATCCCAAAAGAGACCAGAATACTATTATGGTTGTGGAAAATACAAGGGATCTGGCGGCATATGAGAAAACCGGTAAATTTGAGGGCGTATATCACGTTCTACACGGTGCAATCTCACCTATGCTGGGGATTGGTCCAAATGACATTAAACTAAAGGAACTAATGCAGCGTCTGCAGCAGGATGTAAAAGAAGTGATCATTGCCACCAATTCCAGCCTGGAAGGTGAGACAACGGCAATGTACATCAGCAAGCTGATTAAGCCTACCGGGGTAAAGGTCAGCAGAATTGCCAGCGGAGTGCCGGTGGGCGGTGACCTGGAATACATCGATGAGGTGACTTTGTTAAGAGCGCTGGAAGGGCGTGTGGAATTATAAAATAGCTGCCTCAAGGCAGCTATTTTTAATATCAAAGAACAGTATGAAAAATCAGCAGTGCAGATCCCGCCTCTTATGAAGATAAAAAGAAGCTAAAATACAAAGGAGTGCAAAGATTGCACAAATCAGCACATACACCCAGGAAAGTCCCTGGCTCAGGATTTCCTTCCCATCAAAATACTTAAATGGGGTAAGATATCCAATCCATTCAATCTTTTCACTGAAATCGGCAGCGATGGACATCAAAAATGTCACCAGTACAATTCCCATAGCAAGATTGCCGGCTGTCTTCATGCGGATACAAAGCACGGACATGAGTAGACCAAATCCAAAGAATACCAGCTGGATGAAGAACAGACCGGTCATCATTGGCAGAAAGTCGGAAACAATATTGTCATCAAAAATAATCTTTACGCTTACAATGGTTATGATAAAAGAAACGGCATTCAGTAAAATCAGCTGGCAGATCCCGCTTAAAAGCTTGCTGCCCAGGATCTCATTGCGGGTGCGTGCTTTCACATAGAGGAATTCAAAGGTTTTATCCCGTTCTTCTTTACCGAAGAGAGACACCCCCAGGGAAGCTGCATGAAAAGCGGCAATCAGAGCGATATAAGTAAATACAATTGCAAAAACTCCGATGGCGGTGGAATAGTCCACCACGCCTACGCCAAAGATTGTCTGGACGCTTTTGGGTAGCTGCGACAGAAGCTCCGTGACACCTGCGTCACCATGCCCCACCATAGAGGTTGTTTTTCCGGCACTTGCTAAAATCAGAAATATAATTCCGATGCACCAGAAGGAAAAAGTTTTCATATTTGATTTGCATTCACGAAGAAATAGATTCATAAGGTAGTCTCCTTCCAAGAGCCTGTAGTAAATTCAATCGTTTGGTAAGCAGATAACGCGGTTTAAGCACTGTGGATATCTTTGGTCCGGTAGCGCCAGAATCCAAGGAGTGTCAATAAAACAACAGCTGCAATCAGACAGATCAGCAAAGGGTAGTCATACTCCTGGTTTAAGGTGATGTAGGAGGGACTTACATAACTCATGGGAGAGATAAAATCCAATGCTCTTTCATCAAACATATTGGCTAACATCTGGAGTCCGAAGCAAAGAGCGCCAACTCCGATTCCAACGAATACAGGAGCTTTTGCTTTTTTTAAGAAGCAGCCGATGCAGAATCCCAGTGCGGTAAATAAAAGTCCGGTCAGGATAACGGAGGAAGAGAGCAGGTAAAAAATATTATGGTTGTAATTTCCGCCATAACGGTTTGCGAATAGAAAGCTCACACCAAAGTATATAAATCCGGAAATAATCATGCAGAGAACAACGGCAAGATATTTATTAGCCAGTATCCGGATTCTGCTGATCGGTTTGGTGAATAGAAAATCACAGGTCTTGCGGGCACTTTCTTTGCCGATTACCTGGATTCCGGTAACTAATCCCTGGATAGAGGAACAGAGAATTATGTACACCAGCACAAAACTGTAAAAGCCCTGAAAGCTGCCCAGACCGTCAGGTCCCAGTCCAAGCGCCTTTAATATTTCTGGGGGATATTGTTCCATCAGCTTATTAACTGCCTCCATATCTCCGGTAAAGGAAGGATACAGACAGATAAAAAAGATGCCTGCGCAGCTTAAAGACAGTGCCCAGATCAGTGTGGGCTTTAAATTCCACTTAAATTCCTGAATAAATATGTTCATACAAAGCTCCTTTCCAAACACTGTCAATTATAGTAGTGCATAAAGATTTCTTCCAAATCCGGTTCCTCAACGCTTAGATCCTGCAGGGAAAGTTCGCCGAGCAGATGTGTCATCCGGTTTACATTTCCCCTGTAGATAAAGGATGCATGAAGTTTCTCTATTTTCAAATTGGAGAGGCCTTTAATTTCAAAGGTTTCCGGAGTAAGTGGGGCTTTGGATTCCAGTTCCACTTTTTTATAACTGTCTTCCCTTATGGATGCCATAGTGTCCAGCTTAATCAGCTTTCCTTCTTTAATAAATCCCACCCGGTCACACATTTTCTGAACCTCTGATAAAATATGGGAGGAAAAGAATACAGTGGCGCCGCTGCGGTTTTCCTTGCGGATCAGATCAAAGAATTTCTTCTGCATCAACGGATCCAGACCACTGGTGGGTTCATCCAGAATGATTAATTTCGGGCTATGTAACAATCCCTGTACAATACCGACTTTCTTGCGGTTACCAAAGGACAGGTCCTCAATCTTACGCCCGGTATCTAATTCCAGCACTTCACATAATTCCTGGATTTTCGATTTGCAATCTTTTTTATAAAATGATGCAGAGTAAAGAAGCAGATCCTTTACTTTCATATTGTCGTAGTAAAATACCTCGCTGGGCAGGTATCCGATTTCTTTTGCGATCTCACTGGCATTCTTGATGCAGTCCAAACCAAATATGGATGCAGAGCCTCCGGTTGGATAAATCAGGGAAAGCAGGCAGCGGATTGTGGTGGATTTCCCGGCGCCATTTGGTCCGATAAATCCAAAAATTTCTCCCTCCCGGATGGAAAGGGTAATGTCTTCGATCCCCCGGTGCTTGCCGTAAGTCTTTGTCAGATTATTGATTTCGATAATGTTCTTCATAAGAACTCCTCCTTATAGGATACCTTTTTTAATAAATTGGACCAGATGACGTAGTGGTTCATAAGCTCTGGTATCAGAACAGTTTCCTGAATCCGTTCTTTTTCATACATATAGCCTTCGGTCATCCAGATCAGCATATTGTAGATCTCTTTAGGATCAACCTCTTCTTTAAATTTTCCTAAATCAACATTTTTCATATATTTTTCAAAAGAAGAATTTATCTGGGACTGCATTTTATTCTGTACTTCATCAGATGCAGTCTCATTTTGTGAATAGTAGCATTTGATAAAAAATGCCATGATATGAGGTGTTTTCGCCAGAATAACCGCCTTTTTTTCTGCGATATAATAAAGAACCTCAAAGAAATCGGTGATGTCTTCATACTTCATATCCATAATATAATTTTTCACAAGAGAAACGGTATAATCCAGCAGATAGAGATAAAAACTCTTCTTATTGTGGAAATAATGAAAAAGCAGGCCTTTTGATATGCAGGCTTTTCTTGCTATTTCATCTGTAGATGCCCGTTTATACTCATGACTGGAAAATACTTCTATTCCGGCATTAATAATTCGCTGCTGTTTTTCTTCCGGCAGCCGGAAAAACATTTCGTTCATATAAGCCCTCCTTTGAAATAAGTATGCCGGAAACCTCCAAATCACCTGTTTCCCAATGAATACCCGTTGACCAGGCGGGATTGACTGGACCGGTTAATTCTAATTATATGCGATTGACTATTTTTTACAAGGGGTCAGGGGCATTAAATTTGCGTTAAAAAGTTACTCCAACTGATGTGGAAAAGTTACTGTCATGCGTGGTATGATTTGGTCATGAAAAGAGACCTGCAGGAATCGAAGAACAATGCAATGGAATAAAATTCAGGAGGGAACACATGAAGAAAAAGTTAGTTAGTATTTTAATGGCAGCGGCAATGGTATTATCAATGACAGCATGCGGAGGCGGGAGCAGTTCTACCGAAGGTGCAAAGAGTACAGAGGCAGATCAGGCAAAGAGCTCAGAAGCAGCGGATGAGACAAAATCAGGTATGGCAGAGTCCGGTGAAACGGCTAAAAATCCAGGAGAAACTGCTGAGAGTAAGGAGACTCAGGAACCGGCGGATGAGGGAGAGCCTGTGACCCTTTCACTCATGGTGACAACCAGACCGACTACGGATAACAAAGATTTTTACCTGGACTGGCTTCCGGAGCTGGTGAAGGAGAAATACCCCAATATTAATGTAGAGGTAGAGCAGCTTCCCACCGATCAGTATAAACAGACGGTAAGACTTAAATTTGCCAGTGGACAGGGCCCGGATATCTTTACCTGGTGGGCAGGACTTCAGGCAAAGGATCTTGTGGATGCAGGTTACGTGAAAGACTTGTCTGGATTTTCCCAGTTAGGCAAGTTTAAAAAGGAAATCGCGGATTCTTATGTATTTGACGATAAAAATTATGGAATACCGTTAGGCTCCAGCTTTTTAACCACATGGTATAACAAAGAGGCATTTGAAAAGGCGGGGATCAGCCAGATGCCGGAAAATTGGAATCAATTCCTGGAATGCTGTGAAAAACTGAAGGCAGCGGGTTACACACCGATTACCATGGGTGATAAGCAGTCTTTTGTTGTACAATTTGGTGTGTACCAGATCGGAGCTTCCCAGATCTATGCAGATAATATGGACTTTGACAGCCAGTTATTCACCGGAGAGACGAAATTTACAGATGAATGCTGGGTAAATACCATAGACAAATACAAAACCTTATATGACAAAGGATATATCATCGAAAATTCCCTTGGATTGTCCCAGGAACAGAGCCGACAGGCATTTTTAGACGGCAGGGCAGCGATGATATTTGACGGAAGCTTCGGATACGATGCGCTGAATAAAAATGGTGCCCAGGAATTTGAAAAAGGCATGTTCTGCATGCCATCCAACGATGAAGGGAAGGAGTTTGTATATAATCTGACTCCGTCCAACGGTGTTTTTGCCAGTGCAAATTCAGCCAACCAGGAAGCAGTTGATCAGGTTCTGGAATATTGGTTTACAGAAGGTACCCCGCTGTTCGAAAAATGGGTAGAAACCAGTTCTGACATTTCCTGTTACGAAGGAATCGAGGATTCCAGGCCGCTGGTAAAAGAATATCTGGAGAAATATAAAGATGATCCCAGTATCTATAACCTGAACAATGCATGGCCTGAAGGTGTCAGCGATATGATGTGCACAAAATTCCAGGAAGTCATAGCGGGAAATGCAACGGCAGAAGATGTCTGCCAGGCGATGCAGGATAAATTTGACGAGCTGAACGGGAATTAAATTCATTCGTACAGCATTGTATTATCAATGCTGTACCGGAGAGGAAAGCGGTATGTTTGATAAAAAAAAGAGAAACGTGCTATTGCTGTTTATTGTTCCGGCATTGCTGATGTATGTAACATTCTGGATACTCCCCGTACTGATGTCTTTTTTCTATGGTGTCACAAACTGGAGCGGAATGGGTGAGTATAAGTTTATCGGTCTGAATAATTTTAAGTATCTGCTCAAAGACGGGACAATGTTCAACTCTATGAAAAATACAGTGATATATGCCGTATTTGTTGTTACATATGGAAATATCCAGGCGCTCACGCTGGCACTGATTCTGAATAAAAAGTTAAAGGCAAAAGGATTTTTCCGCACGATATTTTATCTGCCGGCGTTGTTTAGTACCATTGTGGTAGCATTTTTATGGAGCTATGTCTATGCTCCCTATTACGGAATGATCTCAGAAATATTTAATAAACTTGGGCTGGATGTGGTACCAAATCTGCTTGGTCAAAAGGGTACTTCCCTTTTGGCATCCGCCTTTGTAGAAACCTGGAAAACTTCCGGTACAATGACCATTATTTATCTGGCGGGGTTACAGAATATCTCAGAAGAAGTCATTGAATCGGCAAAAATAGACGGGTGTACAGGCTGGCAGGCAATCCGCTTTGTCAAAATCCCCATGCTGTCCAATACCATAACGATCAATGTCATGCTGGGGCTGATTGGGGGATTCAAATCCTTCGACTATGTATTTGCCCTTACCGGGGGAGGTCCGGGAAATTCTTCCAGCACCTTAATGTATTCCATCTATAAAATGGCATTTGTGGAAAGCCAGTTTGGAAAGGCAGAAGCATTGGCTGCTGTGGCATTTCTATTCATCCTGATGATATCTGTGATTGTACTTCGGATTATGAAACGAAAGGAGCTGGAAGCATAATGAAAAAGAACACCAGAAATGAAATTCTATGGACCCTTGGCATCGCAGTCTTTTTCGTCATATTCTTATCGCCTCTGATTATTGCGCTGTCAGGCTCCTTTCGGGAAGTAAAAGACAGTACCTCTTATCTGAATTTATTCCATAGCATAAGCCTTCAAAGTTACGGGGCAGCCTTTGGAAAAATGAATTATTTCAGGGCACTTGGCAACAGCATACTGGTAACGGGAATCAGTGTCGTTATTCTGGTTGTTTTTTGTGCAATGGCTGGATATGCCATAGCAAGGTTAAAGGGGGTGCTGGGAGGATTTTTTCAGATCTTTTTCCTGGCGGGCATGATCGTATCTGCCCAGATGTCCATTATTCCCATGTACCGCATCGTAAATGCACTGCATATGGGGAATACCATCGCTGCGCCCATTGCATTATATGTTACTTCTGCACTGCCATTTTCAATCTTCTTGTATACAAATTTTATCAAGTCCGGTGTGCCCGGAGTTCTGGAGGAAGCAGCCAGGATTGACGGCGCCGGTACGGTGTATACCTTTGTGCGGATTGTGGCACCCCTCACCAAACCGGCACTTACTTCCATCGTCATAACCCAGGGAGTGCCGATCTGGAACGATTTCTTCTTTGGAATGCTGTTTTTATCGGCGCCGGAGAAAAAAACGCTGCCGCTCACCATGCTGAATTTTATCGGTGATATGGAAAATGCCACCCAGTGGAATATGCTGTTTGCCGCCTGTTTCTTAAGCGCAATTCCAATCCTGATTATTTATATGTTCCTGCAGCGGTATTTCGTAAGCGGGCTGACGGTAGGAGCTGTCAAAGGCTGAATTGTATTTTGTACATAAATTGGGTAAAATATTTGTAATTGTTTGGTACAGGACTGTGCATTTACTGCACAGTCCGTGTGAAAACGTTGGATATGCGATAGCAAGCCCCATCGCCAAGGGCGATTTTCATGGGTTTGCGGTGTATCTGTTCATGGTTTTGGACAGATACAATATTTTGTATAAAACACGCCCTGGAGGTAGCTTGATGAAAATATTAAAAAGTATCCGATTTAAGTTTTTATTTTGTCTTCTTGGAATATCCATTTTACCCATTCTTATCTTGTTCGGGGTGATTCTGAAAAATAACATGGAGTATTACAACAGTCAGATCTCAGCGGCAAGTGACAGTGAAGTACAAAAAATGGTTACAAGCATTAACAGTACTTTTGTGAACCTGAATGACCTTATGACTTCGCTGATTTTCAGCCAGTACGACAATGACAGCTGTATGCTGTCCATCTGTGAACAGGAGGGGGCAGGCAGCGAGCCAACCCCAATGGAACGGCTTACAAACTACCGCAGATTCGAGTATGTGAGTAGTAATCTGATTGGAAATAATACTTATGCCAGCGGGGTTTACCTGTTTACGGAAAGCGGCTACACGTATTCCTTTGTAAAAAACAAAGAGTTTTACTTAGAAGAGGATTATCAAAATGCATCCTGGTATAGAAGCCTGCAGAGCAGCAGTGAATTTCAGATTATCGAAACCTATCAGAGCAAACACAGCAAAAATCAGTCCATCTTGCTGGCAAGGCGGTTTACTGATGTGAAAGGAAAACATACCGGGGTACTGGCGGTAGTGTGCACAAATCAGATGTTTGACGCGTTAGGAGAAAGCACGCTGCCCTGGGGGGAAAGTTTTTTAATGGATGCAGACGGGGAAATTATACCAGCCAGCGGCGAACCGGATCGAAACGCATACGGATCCAGCCGGAATCTGCCGCGGACAGAAACCACGCTGCCAGCCGGGGAGTCTTTGGCTGACCGGGACCGGCAGGAAGAGGGATTGATGCGGGAAGAGATAGTGATGTCGGAAGAAGGATTGACGCCGGAAGCGGGACTGATGCCAGAAGAAATCCGCCAGATTACGGAGAATAACAAAGGCATCGTTTTTCGAAAAGATACCAATGATGCTTATATCTATGGGACCCTTGATATCAATGACTGGAAGATCGTTTCGGAGGTATCCTTTGACAGCCAAAAGCAGCTGTACACACAGAATATGAAGTACCTGATACTTTTGATAATGGTCATTATTTTATTTGTGGTGATCCTGGGATATTTGCTGGAGCGGATGTTTATCCGTCCGCTGGTGGAATTGTCAAGGAGCATGAATGAGACGCCCATTACTGATCTGACTTTTCACCACAATTACCAGGAAAGAAAAGATGAAATAGGATCTCTGTACCGGCATTTTGATAAGATGATGAAGAAAATTAACTGTCTGATTGAGGACACTTATGTGGCGGAGATTAAATTTTTAAAGTCCAGGCTTCGGAATCTGATGTCCCAGATCAATGCGCATTTTATCTTTAATACATTGGAGAATATCAACTGTCTGGCTAAAATTGAAAAGAATAACCAGATTGCAGTCATGTCAAAATCTCTGGGAGATATGCTGCGATACAGTATGGAATACGAAACAGATGAAGAGACACTGGCTACTGAAATTTCCCATATCCGGGATTATCTGAATATACAAGAGATCCGGTTTGGAAGTCCGATTCAGCTTAAAACAGAATGCCCGGAAGAAATACTGGAAAGCCGGGTACTGAAATTTCTGCTGCAGCCGGTGATTGAGAACGCGATTGAACACGGGCTTGCAGGAGAGGAACCGCCATGGATTATAACAGTTCGTGCTTATCAGCAGGAAGAAAAGATTATCATAACTGTGGAGGACAATGGGATCGGGGTAGAGGAGGAAACCTTACGGGAGGTCCGCAGGAGAATTTACCATTCGGAACACCTGCCAGAGGATGCAAGGTATGCCAGCATCGGACTGTCCAATATTTATAAAAGAATTCAACTGCTGTATGGGGAAGGGTATGGACTGGAAATTGATAACCTGGCGGGAAGCGGCGTGGTAGTAAAGGTATGCCTGCCATTTCAGACATGCTTCGGAAAAGAGGTGGATCAGTAATGGAATACCGCTATATTATTGTGGATGATGAAGTTCTAATCCGAAAAGGATTAATCAGTAAGATTGATGAAATTACATCTTTAAAAGCTCTTTGTGTGGGGGAAGCGGCAAATGGGATGGAGGGTCTTCGGGTCATCGGGGAAATAAATCCGGATATTATCATTACGGATATGAAGATGAAAAAAATGGATGGTGTAGAATTTCTGGAACGAATCAGCGAGCAATTTCCGGATAAGCCTATTATCGTAATCAGCGGGTATAAGGCATTTGATTACATGAATAAGGCAATTGAAAAAAGAGTGATTGGGTATGTTCTCAAGCCGTTTTCTTCAGAAGAAATAGAAAGGCAGTTACAAAAGGCAATTGAACAGATTGAGAAGCAGAAAAATTTCTTTATTTTACAGGAAAAAGCCAAGTCATTGGATCAGCGTAAAATACAGGACATTCTTTTAAGTGCCATTTTAGAGCCCTGGAACGAGGCTCTGGAGGAAGAACTGCGGCAGAAAGGATGGGGCCTGGATCACTATTATCTGTTAATGTCTGTCTATACAACGGATCGGAAGAATGCGGAGCATACAGAACAGCTCTGCCGTACCTCTTTAAGTGATATCAGGTATGAATTTCTGCCAAACGGCTTTGGAAGCAGCAACGGTTTTTTGCTGCTTAGCTGCCGGGAAGAAAAACTGGTTGCGAAGATGGAAGTTAAAGCAGGGCATATAGCAGGACACATGATGAAAGGAGCCTTAGAAAAAATTTTCATCTGTATCGGAAAAGGGAAACAAGGATTTGGAGAGCTTCATAAGAGTTACGTAAAAAATGAAAAGCTGGTCTGTAATATCAGAATGGAGGATCAGAAAAGACTGTTTTATGAAAAGGATGAAGAATGGGATGAGATTTATACCCGGGAATATGTGAAAGATGTTTTTTTGAATATGAAATACCATCCGAAACAGGCGAGAGAGATTATGGAAGCATATTTTGACCGGATGGATTTGAAAAGATATTCCCTCAGAGCGATTGGAAATGCCTGTGAGAGCATTGTATCTATGGTAAACCAGTATGCCGTGGGGATGGGAGTGGATACCGATGATATTATGAGCGTTTTTTATAAGCGGTATCTTTATTGTAATGACCTGGATAAGATGAAAAAGGAAATATCAGGATATATTACCCTGATACTAAGCTCCATTCAAATGAAAAGTCCTGACCAGAATCAGTTGTTTCATTCTATTCAGGAGTATATCAGGAAAAATTATCACCAGAAACTGACCCTTCAGATGATTTCTTCTGAATTTTACGTAACCCCGGCATATTGCAGCAGTCTGCTAAAGGAAAAGCTGGATCAGAGCTTTAATGAATATCTGGGAGAAATCAGGCTGGAAAAGGCAAAACAGTTACTTAGAGAAACGGATTTAAGTGCTGACCGGATTTCGGATGAAATCGGCTATTCCAATCCCAAATACTTTTTTAAGGTTTTCAAAAAACTAACAGGTTTAACACCTTTGGAATACCGGATAAAGGAGAAGAAAAAGAATGTTTTATAAATCAAAAACAGAGCCGCTTAGCAGAGAACAGTTTCAAAACCCCCCAAGTGAATACCGGGGAGCACCGTTCTGGGCGTGGAATTGCAGGCTGGATCGGGAACAATTGCTAAAACAGATTTCTTGCTTTAAAGAGATGGGGATGGGAGGATTCCATATCCACTGCCGTGCAGGGCTGGACACCCGGTATATGGGCAGAGAATTTTTAGAGGATGTAAAAGCCTGCAAAGAGGAGGCAAAAAAACAGGATCTGCTATGCTGGCTCTACGATGAAGACCGGTGGCCCTCCGGAAGTGCCGGGGGAATGGTGACCAGCCAGGAAGAATACCGTTCCAGATTTCTGGTGTTTCAGCCGGAAAACTGGTCGGATCTTACAGAAGAGATGCCCATGTCTGCAGCAAAAGCTGTTCGGAGTAATCGAAAAAGGATACTTGCCAGATATGAGGTTGTACTGGATGCAGAGGGATATTTAAAAGGCAGCCGAAGATTGAGCCTGGTGGATGATGCATCGAGTTGTTCTGACGGACCGAGTTGTTCTGACAGACCGAGTTGTTCTGATAGACCGAGTTGTTCTGATAGACCGAGTCGTTCTGACGGATCGAGTTATTCTGACGGATCGCATTGTTCTGGTGGATCAAGTGTCCGCCATCATGTCCCGCAGATGGGAACAGCGGTCCCTGAACCGGCAGATTGGGGTGCCGCAGATTCGAAAGAAGAGAGAATCAGCATATGGACTGCCAGTCTGGAGATCTCAGGTGATACGCCGTGGTTTAACAATCAGGCTTACGTAAATACGCTGGACAAGAAGGCAATTGACCGTTTCATTCAATTGACCCATGAAGTCTATTACAGTGAGCTGGGAGAAGACTTTGGAGGACAGATCCCAGCGATCTTTACGGATGAGCCTCAGACCAGCCACAAGGAAGTGCTGGATACACCTTTTACATATAAGCCTGTAATTCTGCCGTTTACGGATGATTTTGAAGATACATTTTACAAAAGCTTCGGTACTTCCATTCTGGATCATCTTCCGGAACTGATCTGGGAGCCGGGAGAGGGAAAGGTTTCCAGGATAAGATATCAATATCATCTCCATGTGTGCCAGCGGTTCTCCGAAGCCTTTGGAGATAATGTTGGAAGGTGGTGCCAGGATCACGGCATTGCTTTGACCGGGCATATGATGAACGAATGGACACTTCATTCCCAGACTATGGCTGCCGGAGAAGTGATGCGCCCCATGAAAGAATTCGGGCTTCCCGGAATTGACATGCTGTGCGACAGACGGGAGCTTTCCACTGCAAAACAGGCGCAGAGCGTGGCGCACCAGTTTGGGCGGGAAGGAGTAATGAGCGAAATCTACGGCGTAACCGGATGGGATTTTGATTTCCGCAATCACAAGCTTGCAGGAGACTGGCAGGCAGCCCTTGGAGTAACGGTCCGGGTTCCTCATCTGACCTGGGTCTCCATGGAAGGAGAAGGAAAGCGGGATTACCCGGCTAGCATCGGATACCAGTCGCCGTGGTATCAGGAATATTCCTATATTGAAAATCATTTTGCAAGGCTTGCTGCGGTGCTGACAAGAGGCGTGCCTGTGGTACGCATCGGTGTGATACATCCTGTAGAATCTTACTGGCTGTACTGGGGGAACCAGAAGCAGACTGCTGCCATCCGGCAGGAGTTAGAATATCATTTTTCCAGGGTGATCGACTGGCTGCTTTATGGGCTGCTGGATTTTGACTTTATTTCAGAGTCGCTTTTAAGTGAGTCTTCACAATACGGGGAAAAGTTCTGCATGGGGGAAATGAACTATGAGGTGGTAGTTGTCCCAGGATGCCGCACAATGCGAGCCTCAACTGTGGATAAGTTAGATAAATTCATCGCCCATGGTGGAAAAGTCATATTCATGGGTAATATTCCACAGTATGTGGATGCTGTGGAAAGTGAAGCGGTAGTGCGCCTCGCAAATCAATGTGAAAAAATCCAGTATTCATCATCCCAGCTGCTGGAGGCATTAAAGCCCTGGAGAGATATTGATATCTGTGTGGAAAATACAGAAGGAAAAGACCCCACCCGGATGGAACACATCGAAACGGGAATACGTGCATCCAATATGTTCTATCAGCTCCGGGAAGAAGACGGACGGAAATGGCTGTTTGTCTGCCATGTCAACAAGCCCCGGAATGAACACATTACCCATATGGAAAAGTGGGAAATATGGGTGGAGGGAATTTACAGCCCTGTGGTCTACGATACCTTAAGCGGCGGCATACGGGAGCTCCATGCGGAATATGAGGGGAATAAAACAAAAATAATCTATTTTGGTTCACAGCATGACAGCCTTCTGCTGGAGCTGAAAAAAGAAAGGCTGGCAGAACCGGTGGCAGGCACTCAGTTTGGGCAAAATGGGGTGTGTATGAGATGTCCAGGGGAAATAGGACAAGATATAGACTTTTATCCCATGGTAAGAGATAAAAAATATCTGCCCAAGCCCGAAGCATATCGCCTGTCGGAACCCAATGTTTGTCTGCTGGATATGGCGGAATACGCTTTTGATGATGGAGAATTTATGCCGGAGGAAGAAATCCTTCGCATTGATAATCTTTTTCGGAGTAAGCTGGGTTACCCGCTTCGCATGGAAGCCCTGGCACAGCCCTGGACGCAGAAAGCAGAAGAAACACCCTGCCATATGTTAAAATTGAGATTTACTATTTATTCAGAAATCGAAGTGAACCGGGCTGAACTTGCCATGGAACATCCTGAAAATGCCCGGATGGAGTGGAACGGTGAACGCATACCGGATGAGGACTCCGGCTGGTATGTAGATGCGTGTATCCGTAAGAGTATTCTGGGGCGGATCAAAAAGGGTGAAAACCAGTTGGTGATGGAGATTGCGTTTCAGGCGAAGACAAACGTGGAATGGTGCTATTTGCTCGGTGACTTTGGTGTACAGGTGTCAGGCAGGAATAAGAAGCTGATAAACATACCCCGGGAGATCTGTTATGGAAATTTTGTAAATCAGGGATTCCCATTTTATGCGGGGAATATGGATTACGAAGTGCCGGTCTATTGTAAGTCGGGCAGGCTTTATTTGGAGACATCCCATTACCGTGGGGCACTTATTTCTGTAGACCTAGTGACGCCCGGCGTAAATACGCCACTAGATAGTAAGAGAGGCGGAATCATTGCACTTGCTCCTTACGTTTTGGACCTGGGAGAGGTAAAAGAAGGCTGGCATCGACTTACTCTGCGCCTGTACGGGAACCGCATCAATGCGTTTGGAGCAGTCCATAACGCAGATGCAAAGGAAGAGTGGTATGGACCAAATCTCTGGAGGACTTCAGGCAATAAATGGAGTTATGAATACCAGCTAAAGGAAATGGGGATTTTAACCACCCCCCAATATTGGATTGCAGAAAAGGAGAAAGTTGATGGAGAAGAAATTTAAGGATGGCGTATATCCGGTAATGCTTACGCCGTTTACAGAGGACGATCAGGTTGATTATGAAGCATTGGGAAAGTTGGTGGACTGGTATATAGACGCCGGGGCAGCAGGGCTGTTTGCAGTCTGCCAGTCCAGTGAAATGTTCTGTTTATCCAGAGAGGAGCGGGTATCCATTGCCAGGTTTGTGGCTGAGAAGGCAGATAAAAGAGCTGCGGTCATAGCTTCCGGGCATATCTCTGATTCCCTGGATGATCAGGCAGAGGAATTGAACGCCATAGCAAATACAGGCGCAGATGCAGTTATTTTGTTAACTAACCGGTTGGCAGAGGAATCACAAAGCGATGAAATCTGGCTGGAAAATCTGAAGTATCTGCTGGAGCGGCTTCCAAAAGACATCTCTCTTGGATTTTATGAGTGCCCTTATCCATATAAACGCATCCTGTCCCCTAAGCTGTTAAAGTGGTGCGCAGACACCGGACGGTTCTATTTCCTGAAAGACACCAGCTGTGATATCACAGATATAAAGGAGAAATTAAAGGTAATACACGGAACACAATTAAAGCTGTTTAATGCAAATTCGGCAACTCTGCTGGAATCCCTGGAACTGGGAGCAAGCGGATACAGTGGGGTAATGGCGAACTTTCATCCCGAAATTTACTCCTGGCTCACAGATCATTTCCGGGATCAGCCCCAAAGGGCAAGACTATGGAATGATTTCCTCACTGTGGCTTCCTTTATTGAATGCAGAGCATATCCGGTCAATGCAAAATATTATCAAATGGAGATCGGAAATTTTAATTCCCTCCAGACGAGAACTAAAAGCAAGGATCTGTTGGATGACACAGGGAGAAAAGAAGTGGAACAGCTGGACCGCCTGACAACATGGTTTAAAAAAACTTTGGCAATGCAGAGCTGTCGGAAAAAAACTTCTACATCCGCTCCTGGAAAGGCGTAAATAATGAAAAAGGTACTGGTAACTGCTACAAACTATTCCCGATACTGTGCTCCCGGTAAAAAATTACTGATGGATTACGGATGCCAGATTATAGAGAATCCCCATCAAAGACCTTTTTGGCTGGAAGAATTAAAAGAATTAATCATAGATGCAGATGGCGTTATCGCAGGCGTTGATACCTGGAATAAAGAACTATTTCGATTGTCACCCCGCTTAAAAGGAATAGCAAGATTCGGGGCAGGTGTGGACAATATCGATTTGAAAGGAGCAAAAGCCTGTGGGATCACCGTTACAAACTGTCCCGGTGTGAATGCCTCCGCAGTTGCAGAACAGACGGTGAGCCTGATGCTGTGTCTGACCAGGCAGATCCCCCGCCTGAACAATAGTATAAGAGAGGGAAAATGGGATAGGATCATGTCACACGAGCTGGGAAAATGTACGGTGGGACTTCTTGGATTTGGTGCAATTGCCAGAAATGTGGCAAAGAGACTACAGGGCTTTGGACCCAGGATCATTGCCTGTGATAAATTCCCGGATTACAGACAGGCAGAGATATACGGAGTAGAATTAGCCACCATGGAGGAGGTGCTTAAATACAGCGACATCATTTCGCTGCATCTGCCTGCAAACAAAGAAACCAGGCATATAATCAATGAAGGGTCTATTTCAAAAATGAAAGACGGAGTTCTGCTGGTGAATACGGCAAGAGGAAGCCTGGTAGACGAGAAGGCGCTGGCGGAAGCGCTCAGATCGGGTAAAGCTGCCGGGATGGGGACGGATGTATTTGAACAGGAACCGGCAGATCCGGCTAATCCGCTGTTTTCCTTTCCTCAATACATAGCCACTCCCCATACATCGGCAGAGACTTATGAGAACTGTGAAGAGACCTCATTGGTGACGGCACAGGCGCTGATAGATATATTTGAGGGCAGAGAGCCGGAAAATAAGCTGGTGGTATTCGAATGATTAGATATAGCGATAATTAGATCTAGCAGATATAAGATATAGTGATAATTACATCTAGCAGAAAATACGTATAGCAGAGACCGGGGCAGCGGGCGTTAAGGATATTCTTAGTGCCTGCTGCTCTTGCATGAATAAAAGAGTGAATTTATGGTTGACAGAGTTTCCACATCATGTTAATATCTCTAAAAGAGATATATCTATTAGAGGTACCACAGAGAGATAAGGAGGAATAGAGCAGCAGATGGATAAAATTATTTTAGGATTATTAATGATGCGGGATATGACAGGATATGAGATGAGAAGCCGTATCAAAAATCATTTTTCATTGATGTGCTCAGACAGTGCGGGAAGCCTTCAGGCTGCATTGCAGAAATTATTGACAGCCGGAATGATTACCAGTGAGGAATATGTTGAAAACGGAGTAAATAAAAAAATGTATTCCATAACAGATAAAGGGCGCAGTGCATTTTATGACTGGGAAGAACAGCCAATGAACCACAAAAAGGCCAAGAACATGGAACTTGCAAAGCTGTTTTTTCTGGGACAGGTGGACAAGGAAAAGAGAGCCCCATTGCTGAACACCTATCTGGAGCAGATAACCCAGGAGCAGCAGTCCCTGGTTAAATTAAAAGAAAACATTATGCAATCCATTGCGCCCCAGCTGGAGCAATATACAGAGGATCAGGGGGCAATGGACCGGTTTCAATATCAGATAGCGACTTTAGACTATGGAATAGCGGTATTTAACTTTGAGATTCAGTGGTATCGGCAGTTTTTAAAAGGCATAGAGGAGAACGAATATTGAACGGCATACAAATACGAAAAATGGAAAAAGAAGAAGCGGAACTAGTATGGAAAATCGGCAGGCAAAGCTTTGGATTTGTGGAAGGCCTCGCATTTCAAAAACCGCAAAATGCATTTTTAGCGATTATCGATAACAAGATTGCCGGAATGGCTTCCTATAAATTATTTCCGGCTAAAAATAATCAGAAAATAGGGTATGTGGAAACCTGCTTTGTAAAAAAAGAATATGCCGGAAAGGGTGTAGGAACCCAGCTTTATCAAAAAGCAACGCAGTTTTTAAAAGAACAGGGATGTGAGACGGCGGCGGCTACTGTAAAAGATGACAACGTAGCCTCCTGGAAGCTATTTGAAAACAATGGCTATCATATAACGGGGTATATGCAAATGCTGAAGCACTATGGGTTCACCGGCACAATACGCCTGTGGTTTCAAAGTACCCTCGCAATCGCAACCGGATTTGATATTTGGACTACGATACCTGTAAAAAGAAGTTCTGTTTCTATGCAGATTGTCCTTTTTGCACTTTTAAATCTGCTGATTTTATTACCGTCATTATTGTTTGGGGGTGGAATTACAGATTTGGGAGTAAAAGCAGCAGCAGTTACCGTTTTACTGGCATCTTCTTTGGCTGGAGGACTGTTATACGTTTTACTGTCACGGGAAAAATGGCATTTCCGAGTGACCAGAGGCGGACTTTTGATTTCAGTGCTTGTCACGGGACTGGGCGGTTATTGGCCAATGGCAGGTCGTTTTTATCCTGAGAAATACCAGCGTACTTCAAAGTTTTCCCGAAGTATGGGATTGGAGGGGCTGTTTGAATGGCTGGCAATACTACTGCTGGTTGGGGCAGGAGCAGCATGGCAGGATCAATCTGTATTCTGGCAGGAAGTATGCGCTCTGGGAACAACGCTTCTCCTGCTTCATTCTCTTCCGATGTATCCTTTTGCATGTTTTGGAGGGAATCGGATATGGGAATATAGTAAGATCTTGTCGGTGGGGACGATGATTATTTCTGGGGTGGGGATATTTGTGCTGTAAAGAGCAAATACTATTTCCTGATTTTTTATAAATGATTGTATAAAATAATGTGACATGTAAACTTCCTCTATATACAGGGATTGACACTGTTAATCAGATCTGAACCATTACAGATCGTTTAAACAGTGCCAGTCCTTTTTTTCTGTTATTAATATATTACAGTTCCCCACGCCACCTAATAGAGTTGTACAAACCCCCGCAACCATATATAATAAAATAAAAATATCCATCATAATAAAATATAATAAAATTCATCTAACACGCTATAGGGGGGCATGCTGTTGAAATTCAATGATCTGTCTATCAAGAAAAAGTTTTTTCTGATATTGCTGGTGTTTATCATACTGCCTTTTTGCTGCATCAGCTTCTGGCTGTACAATATGATTACCAGCAGCTGGCTGCAAAAAGAGTATGAGAGCCAGTATAATCAATTATCGGTGGTATCAAAGGCAGCCGAAATCCAGCTAAAAGAATATGAGAGAATTATCGGCACGATTTATAATGATGAAGATATTTTGAAGAATTTGAATAAAGACCAGAAGATCCCGATTGATTATGTAGAGATTACGGAATTTTTGCGCAATCTGCTTAAGAGTGCAGATCATATTGACGGGGCTTACTTTTTTGCGGCAAATGGAGAAACCTATTTTCAGGATAGTTATTCAGGGGCTTCTTATCTTGAAATTTACAGAGCACACCCGGAATGGATGAAGAAAATAGATGAACTTGACGGGAGACTTGGGTGGATATCTACCTTTCAGGTGAAGCCAAAGGGAAGCAGCAAAGAGGAAATGAGTTACATATCCTGTGCCATGCTGGTAAAAGATATCAGTCATAACTGGGCAAAACGGGGAGAATTTATTCTGAACATCAACATTGATTTATTTGATGAGTTATTTGAAAAATTGGAAGTGAAGGATCAGTCCACATTATTTATGGCAGATGATATGGGGAACATCATCTGGAGTAATGATGCGTCTTTGGCGGATTCCCTGGATGAAAAGGTTCTGTCTGATATCCTGAAATCGGATGAAAGCTATACGGAACAAAATTACAGAGACGATCACTACATCGTTGTAAAACAGGCATCCGGTTATAATGACTGGAATTATATCTCTATGATTAAAAAAGATGAGGTGCTGAAAACGAGGGAGTGGGTTGTATCTGTCGTGGCGGCACAGATTCTGCTGGTGCTGCTCTTCTGTGTCTTCGGAGCAGTAGCGATACAGGTGTATATTATCAAACCCATCCAGAAGATGGTGGTTGTGATGAATACGCCTGACCCGGATTTCATGAAGAACAAATTATATATTGATCAGAAGGATGAGGTGGGAAGTCTGTATCGAAGCTTCAATGATATGAATGGCCGTATCCTGAATCTGATTGAGAAGAATAATGAGGCAAATAAAAAAGAGAAGGAATATCATATTCAGGCTCTGAACGCTCAGATAAATCCACATTTCATGTATAATACACTGGATACCATTAACTGGATGGCGAAGGATTTAAAGGCGAAGGATATCAGTAAAATGATTACCTCCCTGTCCAGAATCCTGCGATATTCCATCAGTAAAAAAGAGGATATTGTAACGCTGGAGGAGGAAATCAACTGCATTAAAAATTATCTGAATATCTATGAGGAGCGCTATGAAAAGGCATTTACCTCTGAATTCCGGATCGATTCCGACATCCTGGAGTACAAAACCTTTAAAATGCTGCTTCAGCCCCTGGTAGAAAACTGTCTGACCCACGGATTTTCCAGGCAGATGAAAGGCGGGCATATCCTCATAACCGGGGAAAAAGAAGGAGAAGATGCGGTTCTTCGGATTCGCGATAATGGAGAAGGGATGACCAGGGAAAGAATCTTTTACGTCTTATCACAGGATAGTGACAGAATTGGACTTAGTAACATCAACCAAAGACTGAAGCTGCTGTATGGGGAAAAATATGGTTTAGTAATTGAAAGTACGCCGGGAGAAGGTACTGTGATTATCATACATTTCCCGCCTGGAGCGTGTTTGAAAACTATTGGGAAAGATTAATAAGATTAAGGGGGAACTGAGATGTTAAAAATACTGGTTGTTGATGATGAACCGAGAGTAAGGAGAGGGATCTCAAGCCTGATAGAGGAATACAGCGATAAATATGAACTGGCTGGCTGCTGTGAATCGGCTGCTGATGCCATTGAGTTTTTTACCCGGGAAGTTCCGGATGTGGTGGTTACAGATATCAAAATGCCCCATATGGATGGACTGGAACTGATCAATTATCTGAAACACCGTTACCAGAATCTGGAGTTTGTGATCTTAAGCGGTTATGGGGATTTCGAATATGCGAAGAAAGCGCTGCAGTATCAGGTCTATGATTTTTTATTAAAGCCTGTGGAGGAGGAAGAATTTTATCAGGTATTGGATGCCATTGCAAAAAAGAGGGCTGAAAAACGAAAAGAAAATGAGGAGAGTGCAGAGGATAATCATTTCTTTAATCTGCTGAAAACAAGCGTTAGGGATGAAGAACTGCATTATTTAAAGGTGCTGGGGTTTACCGAAAAAGAAGAGCGGTACAGGGTCATGATCATTGAGACGCAGTATGTAAATGCCGCTGCCCTGAAATCAGCCGGCGGTATGAAGCGTCTGTTAAAACAGGAGTTATCTGAGGAACTTAAGATCTATAACTGCTTTGATAAGCAGTCGGTACTGATCTGGAACCGGGAATGGGAGCCGGAAGAATTTGCAAAGATAGCAGAACGGCTCCTGACTCACTACAATTGTAAAATTCTTGCAGGCATCAGTGAGGAAACAGATGATTATCTGCTTGTGAAAGAACGGTATATGCAGGCGCTGATTGCCCTGAAGAACTGTATTTATGAGCGATTCCAGACCATTTTCACCTATGACAGGGACCGGATGGATCAGGAAATCCGTTTTCCTAAAGAGATTATGGAGCGGATGGTAAATGCAATGAAAAGCCTGAATGAAGAAGGGCTGTGTGCACATATTAAAGACCTGATGAAAGTTTATAAGGAAAGCAGCTGCAGTATACTGCGCCTTAAAAATCATATGATGTTTCTGGGAAGCAATTTAGAGAGACTGTGTGAATCCTTCGGCATAGATGGCGTGTATAGCAAGAATATACTGTCATTTGTCTCAAACATTGAAGAAATGAAAACTTTTTCTGAGCTGGAAGAAGTATTGAGCAGCAATATATCGGAGATATCGGCAGGAATTCGCCAGATGAAGGAGTATAAAACAAAATCTTACCGGATGAACAATATTATGAATTATGTGGATGATAATTTCACCCGGGATATATCATTGCAGGAAGTCGCTGAGTATGCAAACTTATCCGTAGGATATCTGAGTAATTATTTTAAGTCAGAAGCGGGAATGAACTTTGTGGAGTACATTACCTACAGGCGGATGGAACGGGCAAAGGAGCTGCTGGTCAGCACGAATGAGAAGGTCTATCATATTGCAGAACAGGTTGGTTACACCAATTCTCAGTATTTTACAACTTTGTTTAAGAAGCAGGTGGGAGTGACGCCGGCTGAATACCGGCAGTATTTGTAAGGTTCATTATCATGGGATAAAAAATGTGGGGGCAGAACCATTGCGGTTATTGCAGCCACATTTTTTTTCTGCGGGCAACGAGTCAGACGGGTACGCAGGCAGGTTCATCTAGCGGCTGCCGCGAGGGTCAAATATTCCGGGAAGGTGACGAAGTACAGTCTTGCAGAATCTGGCAGATGACGCAGGCAATAATTATCTAAAATATGAAAAAAACAAACTGAATGTAAAATATTTAAAATAGTAATTAAAATACAGAAAAGCTATAATACAAATGTAAAGAAAAGCAGGGAACTGGAAAGACGTCGCCAGTCATTGCAGAATGCCGAGAGATTAGGAGGATTCTTATGAAGAAGAGAAGCAGAGTATTATGTGGTGTATTGGCTTTGACAATGGCGGCTGGGATGCTGTCCGGATGTGGCAAAGGAATGGGGAAAGAGCCGGGAAAAGAAACAGGTGATACACAGGCGAAAACGGCGGCATCTGACGGTGAAACCAAATCAGCAGATGCCAAAGAGATTACATTCTGGATGTTCCAGGAAAATGCGGAATACGATTTCTTTAAGAAATACGTAGATCTGTACAATGAAGAAAATCCTGAAGTCCATGTTAAAATGGAACAGATTCCCTGGGAAGATTATAACGGGACAAAAATGGCTACCGCATTTGCCTCCGGTACAGGACCGGACGTCTTTCTGGTAGCGCCGGGATTATTTTTGAAATATGCAAACTCTGATATTCTGGCACCATTAAATGATTATATAAAACCGGAAGTGTTATCTGATTTTTCCGAATCATCCCTGGACGGCGTGAAAATAGGAGAAGATATTCTGGCAATTCCTTTTGAAATGGAATTTTTGGGATTGTATTATAACAAGCAGGCTTTGGAAGAAGTAAATATGGAGGCGCCCAAGACCTGGAATGAGATGTATGATGCGGCAAAAGCATTAACAACGGATACCAGATCGGGACTTACGTTTGAAACCGTGAAGGGAACCCATCAGTTATTTGAATGGTATCCATTCCTGTGGCAGACCGATAACGATGTATTTAATGAGGAGAAGACAGCAGCCAAGCTGAATCAGCCGGGCGTGATTGAAAACTTAGAATTGAAACGGAAAATGCTGGAAGAGGGATCTGCAAATCTGAAGCCAAGCCGGAATAATACGGAGATTGGTATCCTGGCAGACGGAGAGACAGCAATGCAGATCAATGGTTCCTGGGCAATTACAAAGCTGGAACAGGAATATCCCGACTTTATTGATCATGTGGGACTGGTTCCCCTTCCGGTTCCGGAAGGCGGTCATGCATCTACCGTAGCCGGCGGCTGGAAAGTGTGTGCCAATGCTAATTCAAAGTATCCGGAAGAAGCTGCTAAATTTGCCGCCTGGCTGTTCGCGGATGATGCATCCCATGCAGAAGAATGGTGTACCGAGGTAAAATTTGCCTACTCACCAAGAATATCAGTTGTTGAAAACAACAGTGATATTTACCAGAAAGGTCTGCGTTCTGTATTTACCAATGAGATCTTTGGAACGGATAAAGCAGAGAAAAGGCTTCCGGCTGAGATTTCAACTATATTACAGGATCTGCTCCAGGCAGCATATTTTGACACCAGTACGGATATCACAGAGGAAGTAATCAAGGCAGAGAATAAAATTAATGAATTTCTTGCCGGGTATGATGGAGAATTGTAATACGATCACACATATAGATTGGCTGATACAGGGGGCAAGCGCTGTATCAGCAGTACAGAAAAGAGGGGTGGCATGAAAAAACGTAAAATTAATAAAGGAGAAGCAATCACGGCATATGCTATGCTTCTGCCGGATGTTCTGGGACTTTTGGTCTTTGTCTTTATTCCGATTCTGTATGCTTTTTATATCAGCCTGCACGACTGGACGGGGCTGTCGGCAATGACCTTTGCTGGACTGAAAAATTATAAAAAGTTACTGAGTGATGATTTGTTCCTGAAAAGTCTGTGGGTGACCGTGAAATATACTTTCATGTATGTTCCAGCTGTCTTTTGCTTAAGCCTGTTGGTTGCAAGCCTGTTAAACAGCCTGAACAAAAGAGTACAGTCTTTTTTTCGAACAGCATTCTTTGTTCCCTATGCAATTTCCACGGTTATCGCCGGTCTGATGTGGTCCTTTATGTATGATCCCATGAAAGGATTTTTAAATCAGATTATCCGGTTCTGCGGAGGTGAAAATCAAAAGTTTCTGGCATCTACCACCCAGGCATTGCCTTCTGTAGTGGTAGTTGGTGTTTGGCTGGTATTGGGATATAATGCCATATTATTTTTGTCAGCCATGAAAGATATACCGGCAGAATATTATGAAGCGGCAGATATTGACGGGGCAGGCAGTATCCGTAAATTTTTCACCATAACACTTCCACTGCTGAAGGATACTACTGTATTCGTAGTGGTTATGTGCGCAATCGCATCCTTTCAGGCGTTCGACCAGATCAAAGTTATGACGGCAGGAGGACCGGCAAATGCCACTACTACCTCCGTTTTATACACATACCGGCAGGCATTTGAGACAAACCAGATGGGCTATTCCTCTGCACTGGCATTCGTATTATTCCTGGTTATTATGGTATTTACCTTACTTCAAATGAAAATTTTAAAAGGCGGGGAAGATTAGTTTAAGGTCTGCACAGGCAGGCGGATGGGAGATTATCATGAAAAAAAAGACCAGGCAGCAGATTATTCTGATTGTGATAGCTGCCATCATAGCAATTATTATTGTATTTCCGATATATTTTCTGGTTATCAGCTCCTTTAAACCCTTAGGGGATATTTTTAATATGGATATACTGCCTGATTTATCCACATTATCATTGGATAATTACAGGACGGTGTTTCAGGAAGAAAGCTTTGGGGGATATATCTACAACTCCTTTTTTGTTGCAACCATTGTAACGGTTGTAGCCCTTATATTTCATGCAATGTCAGCATATGCGCTGGCAAGGCTGAACTTCATGGGGAAGAATGTGATTTTTACATGGATTCTCAGCACATTGATGATTCCGTTTTCTGTTATTATGATACCGCTGTTTATCATCGTACAGAAAATGCATCTCATTAATAATCTGTGGGGGGTAATAATTCCCATGATCCCCAATGCTTATGGAATCTTTCTGTTCCGCCAGTTCTTCCTGGGGATTCCAAAGGAGCTGGAGGAGGCGGCAAAAATAGATGGGGCATCCTACTTTGGAGTCTTTTGGCGGGTGGTTCTTCCTCTGTCAAAGCCCATAGCAGTAACCCTGGCTATATCATTCTTTCTGGCAAACTGGAACAATTACCTCTGGCCGTTAATCATCGCACAGGACAGAACCCTGTGGCTGGTACAGATCGCAATTGCCAATTTCAAAACGTCACAGTCCGTAGAATGGAATCTCGTTATGGCAGCTTCCTGCATTGCGGCACTGCCCATCATCATACTATTTTTCGTATTCCAGAGATACATTACGGACGGTATTAAAACGGCAGGTATTAAAGGATAAGACGTATGCAAGGGAAAAAGAACTTTAAAAATAAATGCAGATACAGAAAATTAATTATAAAATAAAAAAAGGAACGCCCGCGGGTCTTTCTCCCGCACAAAGGGCGGTATTGCAGATAAAGGCTCGTTTGAAAATGGATTCCTGCCATCAGTAAGCGCCACTTCCAACAGGCTTCAGACTGCAGTATAAGGTGAAAATATGAACTATTCAAACATTCCATCATCATTAAATACATTAGCAATTAAGAGGGACAGCAAACGTAAAAGGGTATCCAGCTATGATAGAAAAGGCGGCAATGATGACCGTGTCTATATCCAGCCGGGAGATACTTATACCATCTGTGATATTAAAGGTGCGGGATGCATTAACCACATATGGTTTACCCTGGCAAACGATGGATTTGTCCAGGAAAAGCATAATCTCAGAAAACCGGTGTTGAAATTCTACTGGGACAATGAAGAGGAACCAAGCGTACAGGCCCCCATCGGAGATTTCTTTGGAATGGGGCATGCCATGTGCAAGAACTTTGTAAGTGCACCGCTGCAGATGAGCCCGGAAGACGGACGTGCATTTAACTGCTGGTTTCCCATGCCTTTTTCAAGGCGTGCCCATCTCACCGTGGTAAATGACTGCGATTCCACTTTAATCTTATACTTCTATATAGATTATGAAGAGTATGAGCAGCTACCGGAAGAGATGATTCGCTTCCATGCATTATGGAATCGGGAATTGCCCACCCGGGGTGTGACAGAAGAAAACTTCGAAACTCACAGAGACTGGTGCTTTGAAGGGGCAAACTTAACAGGCGAAGACAACTATGTCTTATTTGAAGCTGCCGGAAAGGGCCATTATGTAGGCTGTAATATTAATATACATAATCTGAATGCCAATGGACTCTGGGACTGGCCCGGCGAAGGGGATGACATGATCTTTATCGACGGGGAGCCATGGCCTCCGAGACTCCACGGAACCGGAACAGAAGACTACGTAAATATGGCATGGTGCCCTCAGCAGGAATACAGTGCACCCTATCATGGGCTGATCCTGGGGGGTGACGACAACTGGAAAGGAAAAATATCTTATTACCGTTATCATATCCAGGACCCGATCATGTTCGATAAGTCCATCAAAGTCACAATTGAACATGGACATGACAATCACAGAAGTGACGACTGGTCCACCACAGCATATTGGTACCAGACAGAACCCCATGCAGCATTTCCGGAGATACTGCCGGTGGAAAAAAGGCTGCCCATAGACGAAGAAGAGTTTAACTGGGAAGGGAAAATTTAATGACAAATTAAAAGAGATTGTTAAAAGAAATTATAATAGAGGAAATTTAATAGAAAAAGTTTGCGCATTTCGATGCACAAACTTTTTCTTGTGTCATGATAAATGATAAATTTCTCCCCGGATCACATATTCCATGGAGATTCTGATAAAATCCATGGATAAAAAGTTCTCCCCATGTAAAAATAAATATTTATCTATGCTCTTTAGTGTAATGTCCATGTTCAAACACAGACAAGATATGATAGGATTTATTTATCAAAAAGCGGGAGGAAACAAATATGAAACAGAAGAAATTAATAGCATTATTATTAGCATCTGCAATGGTATGTATCAGTTTTGCAGGATGCGGAGATTCCAAAAGTGACAGCAAAGCGGATGAACAACAGACAACTGCGGCGGGCAGTGAAGCAGCAAAAGATGACAGCAAGGACGAGACATCACAGGAAGAAGGCAAGTCAGAATTAGGTGACAAACAGTTTGAAGGCGTCACGTTAACTCTGCTCAATCGTTCATCTGCCACACCCAAAGGGGTTTTAGACCAGGCATGTGCGGTTGCAGAAGAAAAGTTCGGATTCAAAATCGACATAGAACCCTGTGAAGAAGACAATGTGGTGAAGACAAGGCTTGCGACAGGTGACTGTCCGGATCTGCTGATCTATAATACCGGAAGCCTCCTTTCATCCCTGAATCCTTCCGAGTATTTTATCGATCTTACGAATACAGATATGGCGAAGACTTTCGATGATGCTTTCTCACAGGCAGCCAGTGTGGACGGGGTCTTATACGGAATCCCTCAGTGTGACAGCATGGGAGCCGGCGTCTATTACAACAAAGAGCTTTATAAAGAACATAACCTGGAAGTACCTAAGACCTGGGATGAGTTCCAGAATAACCTGAAAGTTTTAAAGGATGCAGGGGTTACCGGAATCGGAACAGCGCTGAAAGATGTTGTATATGCCCAGCTTCCGTTCCTGGCAGATAATTACCAGATCATGCACGATGAACCTGATTTTGCTAAGGAATTTACCGCCGGAAACGTAAAATTTGCAGATTCCAAGGCAGGACTCAGAACCTGGGAAAGATATGAATCATTGGTGCCATACTTTAATGAGGACTGTGCTTCTGTAACCATCGAGGAAATAGCAGAGAGAATATTCACCAATGAAGTGGGACATATCATTAACTTCTCCAACCAGATCCCGACCTGGAGTGAGACTTATGGGGATGATATCAACAAGCTGGGATTCTTCGCACTGCCGGGAGATACAGAGGAACAGACAGGTCTTACCATCTGGCCCTCCAACGGAATCTATGGAAATAAAAACAGTGAAAACGCAGAAGCAATCCAGGCATTCCTGGAATGGTATGCATCCGATGAGGGAATGGATACCCTGACTTCCTTCTATACGCCGGCCGGCGGCTTCCATACCGGATATCAGCCCAAGGGAGACTCCCTGGACATTATCAAAGAGGTACAGGCATATTACACAGAAGGCAATACAGCACCGGCTCTGGAATACCTGACCCCAATCAAAGGTGCAAACTGCCCGCAGATATGCAGCGAAATCGGCAGCGGACAGACAAATGCCAAAGAAGCGGCAGAAGCTTATGACGAAGACTGCAAAAAGGCAGCGATGCAGCTTGGAATGTGGAACTAAATGGTTGAAAACGAGGTGGCTGTCTCATTCAGGCAGCACCTCATTTTTTTACCCTGTGCTATCTGAAAATCACAACAGCGATACAGTATTTGGCTGTACTGGATATTCGGACAGGAATAAGTTGAAAGAAAATGTGAAAAAAGAAAGGAAGCCACGTTGTGATTCTTTCAACCAGTTTTATTGTGGCAGTATTGCAGGCAGTCCTGCAATATGCAATGGGAAAAAAGTATGAGTAAAAAGAAAACATATTCCAATTGGTTTTTTGCACCTGCAATGGTGATTTTCCTGGTCTTTTTTATCGTTCCCCTGATCATGGGATTTTACTTCAGCCTGACAGTTTGGGATTTTAACGGGGCTACTTTCGTGGGACTGGACAACTATAAAATGTTCTTCTCAGAGAGATCGCTGAACATCAGTATCAGAAACACACTGGTCTATGCGGTATTGACTTCCGCTTTAAAGACAGTGCTATCATTTTTTATTGCAATATTTCTTACCAGTGCCATCCGCTCAAAAAATATGATCCGTTCTATTGTATTCTTTCCGAACCTGGTAAGCGCAATTGTGGTTGGTATTACGTTCTCCACGTTTATGAATTATTCCAAAGGATTGTTTAATAAAATCATCGGATTTTTCGGAGCAACAGGGGTGGACTGGCTGGGCGAACCTTCGTTAGCCCTCTATTCCGTAATCTGGACAGATGTGTGGAAAGGGCTTTCCATTGCCACGGTAATATTTGTTTCAGGGATCGTAAGTATTGATAAAACCTTTTATGAGGCGGCATCCATAGACGGTGCCAATGGCTGGCAGAAAATGAAAAGCATTACCATGCCGCTGTGCCGTCCGGCTATGAACAGCATTATTATCCTTTCCTTTATCGGGGGCTTAAGAAGCTTTGAGCTGATCTGGTCCATGACAGGAGGGGGACCCGGATTTGCAACGGACGTTCTGTCCTCTGTAATTTATAAACAGTATGCATCGGGATTCTATGGAATATCTACTGCCGGCAATGTAATTATGCTGGTACTGGTTTCCCTGCTTGCATTCCCGCTTCAGAAATTCCTGCTCAGCAAGGAGGTGGATTGAGATGAAACGAAGAAAAAGGCTTTTGCTGTTTGGCGATATCGCAGGGATGGCTGCCGCAATCCTGATTTTTGTGACACCGTTTATCTATATGTTTATCAATTCCCTGAAAACGGCTAAAGAGGCAAACCAGTTTAGTTTTGCATTGCCGGAAAAACTGATGTGGAGTAATTATGCAGAGGTATTCAAAGAGAGCGATTATATTCTGGTGACAGCATTTAAAAACAGTATTCTCCTGACCTTATTTTCGGTAGCCGGGCTGGTGCTGGTCTGCTCCCTGGCAGGATATGTGCTTCAGCGGAGGAAGGACAAAACCACTAATTTTGTGAATCTGCTCATTATGACGGGACTGATTATCTCTCCGGCAGTACTGCCGACGATTTGGGTTCTAAAGGGATTACATATTTACAGAACCCTGCTGGGCGTCATATTAGTTCAGATTGCCACAGGAATTCCATACACCACCATGTTATACCGGGGATTTATTTCAAGTATTCCAAAAGAACTGGAGGAAGCAGCCTGTATCGATGGGTGCAACCCCAGGGTGATGTTCCGGAAAATAATTTTTCCGCTGCTGAAACCCATTACCGCAACCGTAACCATATTAAACTCAGTCAATTATTTTAATGATTTTACCACCCCGCTCTATTTTCTGCCCGGAAAAGAAAATATGACGGTACAGATGACCCTGTATTATTTCAAAGGTAAATATTCCACATCCTACAATCTATTATTTGCAGATGCCCTTGTGGTTACGATTCCGCTGTTGATCATCTTTATCTTTCTGAACAAGAGGATTATGGACGGTATGGTGGCTGGTTCCGTGAAAGGTTGATTGTGCCAAAATCCATCCAGAATGCTTCTACCCGGGAAATGAAATTCATGATACAATAACAACTAGTACAGATGAAAAGATTCTCTGGGAGGGGGAGCGAAATGAAATTTCAGACTAAAATGAGAACGGTCTATGCAATCTTGGGGGTTCTGACCGCAATCGTAGCCGGATATATCTATTACTCCATCAGTATGGAAAAAATAAAAGAGAGGGAAATGCAGAATCTTTCTGTCAGTGTCAAGCAGCTGAGCCAGCAATATGATGAGATGATTCAGACCATGAAAGATGTGAGCTACTATCTGCTCAGCGATGCGGACACTTTGACGGCGATTACTACCATTTCCACAATGGAACGGTCTGAAACCACGGAGAGGTATTTCCTGAATGCAGAAGATACGATTCTGTCTCAGGAAAATAATGATTATATCAGCAAAAAATTTTACCGGGTGGTATTCTGCAATGATAATTGTGAACCCATCGCCAACCATAACATGGATAACCGGAAAATCCGCAGGCATCTGGACTATAAAAAGATGCCCTGGTACGAAAGGGCAAAGGCAAATCAGGGTACATTCACAATCCTGGGTGTTCATCAGGATACCTGGGGAGACAAAGAGGACCTTAAGGTGCTGTCGGTCATAAAAGAAATCCAGGGGAAAAATATGGGATATATCGAGGTCCAGATGAGCCTTGCGGATATGCAGTTAAAGCTGCATCAGGCAGATGAGGATTTGAACGTATGCCTGCTGGATAATGACGGGGAAATCATATACCAGAACCGGGATCTGGATCTGGATTTCTGCAGAAGCCTTCTGCGTCAGGATCATATTCCGGCAGATACCTTCAAGGGAAGCGGAGGCGCCGGATATCTGGCGGTGGGCGAATATAACAAAAATACCGGGACTACGGTTCTGGCATATAAAAGTAGTTCGGTCATTCAGGAAGATTCTTCCTATGTGGTATATATGAGCTTTTTTCTCATTGGGGGCATGCTGCTATTTTCACTGTTATATGTAACAGTTTCCACCAGGCATCTGACGAAGCCCATGATCCAGCTGCAGGAGGCTATCCAGAATACCAGCCTGGAGACCTTAACCCAGTCTATGAATTTGGATCTGAAAGACGGCAATGATGAATTTCGGAAGATGGGACAGGTGTATGAGGACATGAGAAGCCGTCTTCACACGGCAATCCAGCGGGAAAAGCAGCTGTCCACGCTGCAGCTCCAGACCCAGTTTGACGTTCTTCAGGCACAGGTCAATCCACATTTTATCTATAATGTCCTGAATGTAATCTCAGGCAGAGGGAGTCTGAATGATGATGAGGTGATCTGTGATATCTGTGATGAGCTGGCGGGAATGCTAAGGTATTCCACCGATACAAAAGAGAAATATGCCACGCTGAAAGCGGAAATCACCTATCTGGAACTATATTTCTCTTTATTGAAATATCGTTACAAACACAAACTGGAATATACCATGGAGCTGGATAAGACTATCGAAAACCAGATACTCCCCAAGCTGGTTGTTCAGCAGCTGGTGGAGAACAGCATCAACCACGGATTTAAAAATATCAGCGGTATTATGAAGATTTCTGTGAACAGTTATCGGGATGAAAAACACTGGTATATCAGAGTGAGTGACAATGGAGAAGGATTTTCACCGGAAATTAAGAAGAATCTGGAAGACAAAATGAAACAGTTGAAAGAAGATCTTTCTACTAATTACCAGAATGTAGAGATGCGGATCGGAGGAATGGGGCTTTTAAATACCTTCGCCCGCCTGTATCTGCTGAATGGAGGTGATCTGATCTTCCGGATACAGAATAAGGAGGAGGGCGGAGCCGAGATTGTCATCGGAGCACCGCTGCATTAGAGCATGTTTTAAAATTGCTTTCAGAAACGTTCTGAAACCTGTTTGAAATTCACGCTCTGGGAAAGGAAAGATGAAAGCATATGTATCAGGTATTTATTGCGGAGGATGAGCCTGCTGCACTGGAGCATATTTGTACAATTATTCAGAACAAATGTCCGTATTTTCAGGTGATTGGGACCGCAGAGGATGGAAAAAGTGCGTTGGAACAGCTGGAGTATCTCCGCCCGGACGTGCTGATTACGGATGTAAAGATGCCTGTGATGGATGGAATATTTCTCATAAAGAGGGTGAAGGAAAAGTATCCGGATATTCTCTCGGTTATTATCAGCGGATACCAGGAATTTGACTATGCCCAGTCTGCACTCCATTATGGGGTGTGCGATTATATTTTAAAACCGGTAAAACCGTCCACGCTCCAGGAGAGTATGTATATGATCCAGGGCAGGCTGGATGAGTATTATTACGGCCTCCGCAACAGGATAATCCGGGAAATGTACACAGGGAATATATCCGATCCTGCACTCTTTCGGCGCATCTTTTGTGAAGAGGAGTATTATATTGCGCTGCTTAGAAGAAACAGCCTGCCAAGGAGGTTTGCAGAATTCCGGGGTGTGGAGATATTTTCCATTAAAGAAGAACAGCTGATGGTATATGGAAGAGATGAGATGGAGGCGTTATATATCTGCCCGGTAAAGCTGATGGTACACAGCAGCTTTGCCAGGTTTATGATGCATATTCTGGAGAAGGATAAGAATACCACTGCATTTCATACCCTGGTGCTCAAGGACAATCCGGTTCCCGCAGAGAAACTTCCGGAAATGATACGGCAGCTTTACCAGACCATGGACTATCAGCTGGTCATAGGGAAGAATCAGATTATCCGGGACAGTGACGCGGATGCTGCTGAAAAAGGGAGGCATAAATTTGACAATTCATCCCTCAGCAGGCTGGAATTTCTGGTAAAAGAGCATAACCGGCTGGAGATTCCGGATGAAATATCCCGCTGCTTTGCCAGGTGGAGCAGGGAAGAGTATACCCAGTTATGGACGGAAGAAAAGGTCCGTGAGATGTTCAGCCTCTTTCGCAGGGCGGATCTGCTGGACGAGCCGGTAGCGATGTGTGAGTACTTTATTGACGAGGCATTTTATTATGCGGAGAATATGCAGAAGCTGGCGGAAGATATCCGGCAGATTCTGTGCAGAAATATACTGGAGGAATCCAGAACCTGGAAGATAGATACACCGGAGTTTTTTGAGAAAATAGAAAAATATCTGAGGGAACATTTATCAGAAAATCTGTCTCCCCAGAAAATATGCGATGTCTTTGGCATCTCTCAGGCGTATTTGAGCCGGCTGTTCAGGAAATACAGCACCGTAAGCTTCAGTAAAAGGCTTGCCGTACTCCGGGTGGAAAAAGCACAGCAGATCATGAGGGATAACAGAGAGCTTTATATTAAGGATATAGCAGCCAGAGTGGGGTACGGGGATCAGTTTTACTTCAGCCGCATTTTCCGGTCAGTGACCGGAATCAGTCCCACGGAATATATGGAGGAATTAAACCAGGCGTGATAGCCGCGGAAAATAACCGAGTTGGAAACCGGATAGAAATCGAATCAGACACCAGATAAGACACCAGATAGAAATCGGATCAGAAACAGAATAGAAACCAGATCAGAAATCGGATCAAAAACAGAATAGAAATCAGATAAGAAATCGGATTAAAAACCGGAGAAGATACCGGGAGATTAGGAGAATGGTTGGGAGGCAGCATGAAACTATACGAAAAAAGCAGTGAAAAGAGATTAACAAGGGAATTATTTGAAAATCCCCCGTCAGAATACAGGGGAGCACCGTTCTGGGCATGGAACTGCAAAATGACCCGGGAACATGTAGAACACGCCTATGGGGAGCTTGAGGAAATGGGGATGGGTGGCGCACATCTCCACTGCCGTACGGGGCTTGATATCCCATATATGGGTGAGGAATTTATGGAACTGGTAAAGTACAGCCTGGAGCAGGCAGAGAAAAGAGATATGCTGCTCTGGCTGTATGACGAAGACCGCTGGCCATCGGGATACGGGGGAGGATTTGTCACAGGAGATCATCAGTACCGCACCCGGTTCCTGGTGTTCAGTCCCGAGAATTTAGATGGGAAATATTTTAATCCGGTCTATATATCAGGAGCACAGGCGGTACGGAGTATGGAAAGAAAGCTGTTACAGTGTTACGGGGTAAAGCTTTTGGATGGGTGGCTGGAAGACTACTGCACGCTGAAAGAAGATGAGGAACCGTCACCCGGATATGAGAAATGGTATGCTTACCGAGAGGTCTCAGGGGATAATCCCTGGTTCAATAACCAGGCTTATCTGGATACCCTGAATCCGGAGGCGGTACAGCAGTTTCTACAGGCTGCCCACGAAAAGTATGCAGAGGGTGTGGGAGAAGAGTTTGGAAAACGGATTCCGGCAATCTTCACGGATGAACCCCAGTTTTGCCATAAGGGAAGGCTGGGCTACGCAGACGCCAGAGAACAGGTCATCATACCCTATACAGATGATCTGGAAGATACCTTTCTGGAAACCTATGGGGAAAGCCTGCTTAAGAGGCTGCCGGAACTATTTTGGGAACAGGGAGAAGATCAGGTGTCGGAAACCAGATACCGTTACCATGATCATATTTGTGAACGGTTTGTACAGTCCTATGCAGTGCAGGTGGGAGACTGGTGTAACGCCCATGGTATCCGCCTTACGGGACATATGATGGAAGAGCCGGAACTGATGTCTCAGACGGCAGCCCTGGGTGAGGCAATGCGTTCATATAAAGCATTTGACCTACCGGGAATCGATATGCTCTGTGACAGCCGGGAACTTTCCACTGCAAAGCAGGCGCAGAGTGCGGTCCATCAGTACGGCAGGGAAGGAATGGCTAGCGAGCTCTATGGGGTGACAAACTGGGATTTTGATTTCCGGGGACATAAATTACAGGGAGACTGGCAGGCAGCCCTGGGTGTCACGATCCGCGTGCCGCATCTGAACTGGGTGAGCATGGCAGGGGAAGCAAAGAGGGATTATCCCGCCGCTATCGGGTACCAGTCTCCATGGTACCGGGAATATAAAATGATCGAGGATCACTTTGCAAGAGTCAATACCGCTGTCACCCGGGGAACACCGGAGGTAAAAATCGGCGTTATCCATCCCATCGAGTCCTGTTGGATTTACTGGGGAACAGAAGAGAAGACAAGCGGTATCCGCCGGGAGCTGGAAGATGGGTTTCGTTCGGTGATCGAATGGCTGCTGTACGGTCTGATGGATTTTGACTTTATTTCTGAATCCCTGCTTCCGGAACAGACGGAACCGGAGCAGATTACAGATAAGAGATTTCCGGTGGGCGTGATGAAATATGACGCAATAGTGGTGCCCAACTGTATTACCTTGCGAAAGACCACAGTGGAACGCCTGGAGAAATTCAGGGAACAGGGAGGTCAGGTAATCTTTACCGGCAGGATTCCCAGGTACATGGATGCAAAGAAGGACAGCCGTCCCACACAGCTGGCAGTGAAGTGCACTCAGGCTGCATTTTGCGCCAACGAACTGCTGCATACCCTTGAGAACTGCCGTATGCTGGATATCAGAGATGCCAGAGGCATCCGCACAGATAACCTGATTTATCAGTTGCGAAAAGACGGAGAAAACCGCTGGCTCTTCCTGTCTCATGTAAAACCCATGAAAAACCAGGATATCCCAAGACCGGAGCGGGACACCATAAGCCTGGCAGGCAATTGGAAACTGACCCTGTACGATACGCTCACAGGAGAAACCCGAGAACTGGAAACAGTAAATAACGTAGAGAAGACAACCGTTACAATGACATTGTTCGAACATGACAGCCTGCTTATATATATGGAGCCGCTGCATGGAGATGATTATCCTAGAGAGCCGCTGCCGGAGGACCGGGATAAAAAAGAGCCGCTGCCGAAAGCCACTGATCAAGCAGACGCTGCACAGATGTCGGATAAACGGGCAGCCCTGGGTGAGACAATAAAAAAAGAAATTAGTATTACGCCCCAAGAGCCGATGAATTATTCCTTATCAGAGCCAAATGTCTGCATTTTGGATCTGGCAGAGTATCAATTTGACGAAGGTGCCTGGCAGCCACGGGAAGAAATTCTGCGGATCGATAATCTGTTCCGGGATCAACTGGGGTATCCAAAGAGGATGGAGGCATTTGCCCAGCCCTGGACAGACCCCAAAGAATATCCATATGATCACAGTCTGAGCCTGAAATTTTCTGTTCGAAGCCTGTCTCCCCTGACCGATCTGCACCTTGCGCTGGAAGATGCAGACGATGTGGAAATACGAATCAACGGGGAGTTAGCAGCAGGCGGTGTGGACGGATGGTATACAGATCGTGATATCTGCACCGTACCTGTAGGAGGACTTAAGGAGGGGATCAACGAAATCCTTGTGAAGATCCCATACAATGCAAAACGAAATGTGGAAGCCATGTACCTGCTGGGTGAATTTGGCGTATCTGTGGAAGGCAGCAGAAGCGTCCTCCAGGAAAAACCCAAGACACTGACGTTTGGAGATATTACCCGTCAGGGATTTCCTTTCTATGGGGGTAACGTCACTTATGAAGTTCCGGTGACGCTTCCATTAGGAGACGCCCGCCTGCAGATTTCCAGATTCAGAAGTCCGCTGCTGAAAGTGGAAATGGACGGGGCGTCAGCCGGAAATATCGCATTTTCACCGTACAATATTTCCCTGGGAGAGGTCCAGGCGGGAGTCCATCAGCTTAAAATAACCAGTTTTGGAAACCGGGTAAATACCTTTGGCGCCATTCATAACTGCAATGAGGTGGAACGGTGGTTCGGACCGAATGCATGGAGAAGTACAAAGGAAGAGTGGTCTTATGAATATTTTATCAAGGAGACTGGGATTTTGAAGGCTCCTGAAATTTTTGTAAAAGGTGACAGCAGATAGGATTATAAGAGGAATAAATCAAAGAGCATAAAACACGTAGCAGCTGATGATAGATGCATAATATGAAAAGTCCAGTTTCTTTTTGCGGAAAGAAACCGGACTTTTTTATGTTGCACAGTTAAACGATGATGGTATATTTACTTACAACAAATGTGGCGTATAGAATGTATAAATTAGTACTATGTACGATTTTAAATGCAGAAAAACAAAATAAATTATAATATATGAATACAAAAATAAATAAACAGAAAGCAATATTCAAAGCCGCTCTAAGAAGGTTCGTGAAAGGAGGCGTCAGTAATAGAACCATGAGAGATCAGATCCCGGTACTGAGAAGGCGTGAAGCCTGTAAACTGTTTAAAGACCGAAGAAAAATAATTACTGGAGGAAAAGTTCAGATCAAAAGCGACATCTGTAATACTATAGTTTTCGTTCATCAGCATATTTTTTGCATACTCCACTTTCAGAGAATTAATATACTCTCTGGGAGTAATGCCCATCTGTTCCTTAAATTTTGTCTTTAATCTGGAAACAGACAGATTACATACTTCGCTTATGGATGAGAAATTAATAAATTCCGTGATATTTTCCTTAATGTAGTCTATAGCCGCCTGAATATCACTGGAAATATCCTGGGAAATGTTCTCGGTGAGGGTGAGCCCGGTCAGAAAAGAAAGGAACAGGCTGTGCCCCAGCAGTTTCCGGGCAGGGTCTTTTGAACAAAAGCAGTCAAAAGACTGTATTAACAGCAAAAGCTCTGAATTGCCTACTTTATGAGTTCTTTTTTTGTAATTGCTAAGCTTCTCATACAGAATATCACTTAGAGGCGGTGATAAATCAAGAAAATTACTGCATTTCGTCATATCGATCTGAAACCAGATAAATTCACATACAGCCTGATGAGAATTGTTATTGCCATGAGGTTCGCCGGGAAAGGCAGTGAAAACATCCTGTCCGAACAGATGGTAGGTGTGGCCGTTCACAGAATATTGCTGGTGACCGTTAATTACGATTACAAATTCTAACCGGTTTTTGTGATAATGCTGGGGTAATGGGGCAGAAGCCCGGTTTAGAGCAACACGTGCGATCATATGTAAAGAGGGAATCATAATATGCTGTTTGTTCAGTTTTTTAAAATCCTTCTCCCAGATATAGTCTTCATCAAAACATTCCATACTTAGGCACCTCCATATAGGGATTACTTATAACTTAAATATAATGTATGGGAAACATTTTTGCAATATCCAATCATGGATACCAAAACCGGGACATAGAAAACAGCTGGAGAAAACAGCGCCGGTTTGTACAAAAATACTCTAAAAATAAAGGAGAGATCACATGACATCAAGAGAATTAGTAAACGCAACCCTGGAATTTCGAAATACAGATGGGAGAATACCCAGGCAATTATGGTATCTGCCCTGGGCGGATATGAACCATCGGGAGATGGTGGAACGTATCCATAAGGAATACCGGGATGATATAGTAACAGCACCCACTCTCTTAAAGACGCCCACCCAGTCCAGGGGTAATTCCTGTGAAGTGGGAGAATTCATTGATGACTGGGGCTGCAGATTTATAAATATTCACCAGGGAATTATCGGTGAAGTAAAAGAAGCATTAATAAAGGATGAGGATTGGCTGGACGCCGACGGGGTGCATATTCCAGAGGAACTGCTGGACTTTGATATGGAAGCGGTAAACAGTTTTTGCAGGAATACAGATCAGTTTGTGCTAAGCGGCTGCTGTCCCCGTCCGTTTGAACAGCTTCAGTTTTTAAGAACCACAGAAGAACTGTATATGGACATCATGGATCCCCCTGAAAAAATGATGGAGTTTATATCTAAAATGCATGATTTTTACTGCAGGCTGGTAGAAAAATGGGCGCAGACAGAAATCGACGGAATCATGTTTATGGATGATTGGGGAAGCCAGAATACCTTATTAATCAATCCCAGTATTTGGGATCAGATATTTCGACCCATGTATAAAGATTACATCGATATAGCCAAAAAGTACGGCAAAAAATCATTTATGCATTCCGATGGAAATACAAAAGAGATTTATCCCAGAATGATAGAATTGGGTCTGGATGCTTTCAATTCCCAGATTTTCTGCATTGGATTGGAAGAACTTGAGAAGTATCGCGGAAAAATTACGTTTTGGGGAGAAATAGACCGCCAGCATATTTTACCCGAGGGCACAAAAGAGGAAGTAGCAAAGGCGGTTCAGCAAGTATATAAGAAGCTTTGGATGAATGGGGGATGTATTGCACAATGCGAGTTTGGTCCCGGTGCAGCTCCCGAAAATGTCTATACGGTTTTTGAAACCTGGAGCAGTTTAAATCGGGATATAAAATAATTGGTACTCAGAAATGGAAATGGAACAAAACAGCAGACCCCGTATTACTGGCGTCTGCTGTCCTGGTAATTGTTTCAATATACGTACCGCTCTTTACGAATCGGTTCATTGCTTATTCGTTTCGGGAAATGAAACCGTAACCTTGAATAAATCTCCGTCAACATCAATATCCAGATTCCCGTAGCACATCTCCGTAAAACTCTTAGCTATGGAAAGTCCAAGTCCGTTTCCTTCCGAACTGCGTTCCTTATCACCCCGAACAAACCGCTCGGTGATATCGCCATCAACAAAGTTCATTTCGTACCCTGCAATATTTTTGATCACCGTTGTTACCCGTGTACCTTCTACTATAAGGTCAATATAAATTCTGGTACCGGTGAGGGAATATTTCAGTGCATTTTCAATCAGGTTCTGGTAAACCCGGTACATTCTTTTGCCGTCTCCCAGGAAATAAGTATCCTCTTTACAGAAATTTTTCTTAATTACAAGGCCTGATTTTTGAATCTGGTCATCCATATCGCCTAATGTCTGTTCCAGCAGTTTTCTCATATTCAGGCATTCCAGCTCCAGTTCAATGGTTCCGCTGGTAGCCTTTGAGATCTCGAATAAATCCTGAACCATATCCTTGAGACGATCTGACTTCTGGGCAAGAATTTTCAGATAATCATTTGCTTCCTCAGAGAGCCCCTCTTCCTTTTGCAGTAAATCGATATAGCTGATAATGGACGTAAGGGGAGTCTTCAGGTCATGAGACACATTCGTGATCAGATCCACCTTCATCCGTTCACTTTTTTTCTGCTCCGTAGCGCTGGTCTGCATCTGCTTCTGGATAGATACTAACTGGGCAGATGCCTTTTCAAAAGCAGGATTTTTCTTTAATGTACCATCCGGATGGTAAGTGCCCCCTGATTCAATCAGTTCAACCGCATCCAGGACTTTACCCATTCGTCCAACCCGCCGCTGCCCTCCGATATACTGGAAAATACCAATAAAGCCGCATATATATATAATGATAATAAACAGAGCGCCGGGGCCACCGGTATACATTAAGAAGTCGGATGCGCCTAAAAATAAAGCCAGGGCAAACATCATCACAATAATTGTCACAACTCCGAAAATAGTATGCTTATACTGCTTTTTCTGAAAATCATAGTTTTGTTCATATAAAGATCGGTTTTGCCGGTAGTATTCTTTGAGTTTCGGCAATATTGTTTTGTAACGGTTATTCTCCCTTAACTCCAGAATTTTAAAATGCCTGATAAATACCAGGATCAGTCCGGATATTACCATCATAAAAGGAATGGACAGTAAAAACAGGTTCAGGGACGTCAGCAGAAAGGTAAAGCTCATGCCCAGACTTCCTGCATCATCTACAATTCGATAGAACCAGCTGTGATAAATAAATATTTTATAAAAGAAATAGAATACCAGTAAAAGAATGACTGGCGTCTCCAGCTTCCAGTTATCCAGGTAGTCGATAAAGATCTCTTCTTTTGCTGCACCCAGGCGTCTTACTAATTCAATGACCGCCAATACAGAGGCTGCGCCGCAGGCATAAATAAACAGCCATAATAAAAATCCCGGAGCGGAATCTGAAAACGACAGCTCTGCCGAAGCTGCGCTGATACCGGACAATCCCAGGGTAAGAATCCCAAACCATACATATTTATATTCTTTTTCAGTGTTGACATTTTTCAATTTTATATCCAATTCCCCATACCACCTTTAAGTATTGAGGCGTTTTCGGATTGATTTCTATTTTCTCCCGAATGCGCCTGATATGAACCATTACCGTGTTCTCCACCGAGTAGGCTTCTTCATTCCATACCCGGCTGTATATTTCTTCTGCAGAGAAAACTCTGCCTGGATTGCCCATCAGCAATTCCAGTATCTTATATTCGGTTGCAGTAAGTTTTGCATTTTTTCCGTTCACCTGGATTTCTTTGCTGTTTTTATCCAAAACGAGATCTCCAAGTGAGATGATATTATCATTTGCCTGATCCCCGGATCCGATCGTACCAAGTGCCAGATACCTGCGAAGCTGGGATTTTACTCTTGCAATAAGCTCTGCCGTATTAAAAGGCTTGGATACATAGTCATCCGCGCCCATAGATAAACCAAGGACCTTATCACTCTCCTCTGTTTTTGCTGAAAGGATGATAATGGGAATGTTTTTGCTCTCCCGGATCTTCATCATTGCTGACAGACCGTTTAGCCTGGGCATCATCACATCCAGTAATATTAAATGGATTTCATTACTCATAACCAGATCCAGAGCCTCCAGCCCGTCATAGGCACGCAACACCTGATAACCCTCCAGTTCTAAAAGCTTTGCAATTGCACGTACAATTTCCCGGTCGTCATCTACCACCAGTATTTTTCCAGACTCCATATCTTCCTCCTACCGCTTTTCTGAATTCATTAAACCTATTATAGCCGATAATACCGTCATTTTTAAGGGTTATTTCTGAAATTTTTCTTACAAAATAAAATATTTGCATCAAGTAGCCTTTTTTGCATTCCTTTGGTATAATGGTTTCAAAGTAAATGAAGATGTCTGCACGCCTCATATCTAAGCAAAACAAAAGCCATGTGGGGCAGAAATGACAAATCGTATGAAGGAGTAAACTTTATGACAGAAAAAGAAAAATCATATGCGGAAATGCTATATCAGCCAGGGGATCCTGAACTGGCAGCAGACCGTGACGTAACGGTAAAAAAGCTATACGAATACAACAACATCCATCCGCTTGACCGGGAAGCTAGGCAGGCAGCCATACAGGAACTGCTTGGCAGTACAGGTAAAAACTGCGTTGTGGAACAGCCGCTTTTCTGTACTTATGGATATAATACCACAGTAGGCGATAACTTTTTCCTGAACGTCAACTGCAAGCTTATGGACAGCGGAAAGATCACCATTGGAAACAACGTGTTTATTGCGCCCAATGTATGTATTATAACGGAAGAACATGCCATGGACACGGCACAGCGGATTCAAGGACTGGAATACACACATCCGGTTACCATAGGCGACAATGTCTGGATCTGCGCAGGCGTCATGGTGCTTCCGGGCGTAACGATTGGTGCAAACAGTGTAATCGGTGCAGGCAGTGTCGTTGCAAAGGATATTCCGCCAGACAGTCTGGCAGTGGGGAATCCCTGCAGGGTTATCCGTAAAGTCAATGAGAAATAAAGGATTCATCAGGATATGCATATTTTGATAAAAGCTATTTTCAGACATGTCAGCCGGAATTAAAAATTAGATAGTAATTATACAGAAAGCAGGAACCAGAGTGAAAAAGAACAAAGTAACATCATCAGACGTAGCAAAAGCCTCCGGTGTATCCCAGGCAACTGTTTCCATGATATTAAATAAGAAGTACAACGTATCATTTTCCAAAGAAACCGTTGAAAAAGTGGAACATACAGCCCGGGAACTGGGATACGACATTCCGAAACGCAGAGTGAGAAAGGATAATAAAGCAAGGAAACTCATCACTGTTTTCTGCCCGACACTGACCAATCCCTATTATGTCATGCTGCTGCAGGGAATTGAAGGGGTTGCAAAAGAAGAGGGGTATGCCGTATTTGTATGCAACACCCAGAGAGACCTGAAAATGGAAGAATATTATCTGAAAATGATGGACAGCGTTCAGCCACTTGGAATTATTTATACCAGCAACCCCAGCACCTGTTTTATGGAACAGGTCAAGGTACTGGCTGAACATATTCCATTTGTGGTAATCAATAACCGGGAAGATATTATGGAAGTTGATGCAGTGGAACTGAACAATTCAAAGCCCGGCAGGCTGATGGCAAAGCACCTGCTGGAACTGGGACACCAGAGAGCGGCATTCGTGTCACCACCGCTGACAGACCGGCAGAGGCAGCGCTTTAAACGTGTGGAAGGATTTGTAAAAGAGTTCCGTGGGGCAGGATTTGGGGACACAGTTTATGTGAAATCAGCGGATGAGGATATGGATACTGTCATGCCCAGCATTGATTCGGAATACAAGATGGGCTACGATTTGACGAAGGAGCTGCTAAAGGAGCACGATGACCTGACGGCTATCGCAGGACTCAATGATATGATTGCCTTTGGAATTATGGATGCGCTATATGAGGCAAAGCTAAAAGTTCCCGGAGATGTGTCCGTTATTGGCTGCGATAATATACTGTTTTCCAAAATGAAACGGATGTCCCTGACCACCATTGAACATTTTGTTCCTTTGAAAGGAAGGGATGCCTGCGATATCATTATTCGGAAAATACATTCCAAAAACACCCTGGATGCCCTGGAACTCCAGCCAACCAGCATTTATCATGTGGAATATGAACCAAAACTGATAGTACGAGGAACGACCTCTTATGCGAAGAATTAAAAAAATAAATTAAATACTTTTGAAAAAATTATTATTAATAAAATTCAATATTTGCAGCGGTAATCCTCCAAAAAACCCAGGAACAACTGTTAATCCCAGAAAATATGCCATATTTCTATTAATAAAAATAAAATTATTAACAGATAAAATAATTAATAAAAATCCGCCCTATTGAACATTTAAAAACATATGCTATACTGTTAATAACAAAGAAAAGATGAATCCATTCAGCGATTCATAAAAATAAATCTCATAACCACACATTCCAAAGGAGGAAACAAAATGAAATTTTTCATCGACACAGCAAAAGTAGAGGACATTAAAAAAGCAAATGATATGGGCGTTATCTGTGGTGTTACAACAAATCCATCCCTGATCGCAAAAGAGGGAAGAGATTTTGTTGAAGTAATCAAAGAAATTACATCCATCGTTGACGGACCGATCAGCGGAGAAGTAAAAGCTACCACAACTGATGCAGAGGGAATGATCGCAGAAGGAAGAGAAATTGCAAAAATCCATGCGAACATGGTAGTGAAAATTCCAATGACCGTAGAAGGATTAAAAGCAACAAAAGTTCTGTCAAGTGAAGGAATCAAAACAAATGTAACATTGATCTTCTCAGCTAACCAGGCATTATTAGCAGCAAGAGCAGGTGCTTCCTACGTATCACCGTTCCTTGGACGTCTGGATGACATCTCTGTAAGAGGCGTGGATTTAATTTCTGAAATTGCTGAAATGTTTGCAGTATCAGGAATTGAAACTGAAATTATCGCAGCAAGCGTTCGTAACCCGATTCATGTTACAGACTGTGCTTTAGCTGGTGCTGATATCGCAACAGTTCCTTACTCTGTTATCGAGCAGATGACAAAACATCCGTTAACAGATGCAGGTATTGAAAAATTCCAGGCAGACTACAAAGCAGTATTCGGTGAATAATAGAAGTTTAACCTTATTAAAGTATTTGAAATCGATGTTGCTGTTCAGACCGTGCCGTGCACTTGGCTGCGCGGGGCGGAGTCAAGTGCGCGGCATTTTGCGGAAGGCTACCCGTATCAAATTAAGTACTTTACATATTGTATATATTAAGGTTATAATGTGACTATCCGGCTCAATACTCCGCTCCATACGGCGGGGCTCAAAATAGCAGCGCAGCAGGCTGCGGGGTATTAAGCCTTCGCAGCAGCGCCAGATGGACAGACATGTCCGCCTGGCTCTTTGCTCGCAGGAATAAAATTCAGGAGGATTATATGAACAAATTAGAGCTTCAGAAAACTGCCAATGAAGTCCGTAAAGGGATTGTAACTGCAGTGCATAGCGCTAAAGCAGGACATCCGGGCGGATCTTTATCAGCAGCAGATGTGTTTACTTATTTATATTTTGAAGAAATGAATATTGATCCGAAGGATCCAAAGAAAGCAGACAGAGACCGTTTTGTATTATCAAAAGGACATACAGCTCCGGGACTCTATTCCACTTTGGCAAACAGAGGATATTTTCCGGTAGAAGACTTAAAAACTTTACGTCATCTCGGTTCCTACTTACAGGGACATCCGGATATGAAACATATTCCGGGCGTTGATATGTCCAGCGGATCATTGGGACAGGGAATCTCCGCAGCAGTAGGAATGGCTCTTTCTGCAAAATTAAGTAACGAAGACTACCGTGTATATACCCTGCTTGGTGATGGTGAGATCCAGGAAGGACAGGTATGGGAAGCATCTATGTTCGCAGGTGCCAGAAAGTTAGACAATCTGGTGGTAATCGTAGATAACAACGGACTGCAGATCGACGGAAGTGTTGCAGATGTTTGTTCTCCTTATCCGATAGATAAAAAGTTTGAAGCATTCAATTTCCATGTGATCAATGTTGCTGACGGAAATGATTTCGATCAGTTAAAAGCAGCATTCGACGAAGCAAAAACAGTAAAAGGAATGCCGACAGCGATTGTTATGAAGACAGTAAAAGGCAAGGGAGTTTCCTTTATGGAAAATTCAGTAGCATGGCATGGAACTGCTCCGAACGATGAGCAGTATGCAGTGGCTATGTCAGATTTAGAAAAGGCAGGTGAAGCATTATGTCAGAAGTAAAGAAAATTGCAACCAGAGACAGCTATGGTAATGCTCTGGCGGAATTAGGAGCAACATACGATAATCTCGTAGTACTCGACGCTGACCTTGCAGCAGCTACCAAAACAGGTATCTTCAAAAAAGCATTTCCGGAGCGTCATATTGACTGCGGTATTGCAGAATGCAATATGGCAGGAATCGCAGCAGGACTTGCGGCAACCGGTAAAATTCCATTCATGAGTTCTTTTGCTATGTTCGCAGCAGGACGTGCATTTGAACAGGTTCGTAACTCCATTGGGTATCCCCATTTGAATGTTAAAATCGGTGCAACACATGCCGGAATCTCCGTTGGAGAAGATGGTGCAACCCATCAGTGTAATGAAGACATTGCATTAATGAGAACAATTCCGGGAATGGTAGTAATCAATCCTTCCGATGATGTAGAAGCAAGAGCAGCAGTTGCAGCAGCATTTGAATATGAAGGACCCGTATACTTACGTTTTGGTCGTTTAGCAGTTCCGGTAATCAATGACAAACCTGAGTATAAATTTGAATTAGGAAAAGGTGTTGTCTTAAGAGAAGGAAAAGACCTTACCATCGTTGCAAGCGGGCTTCCTGTATCAGCATGTCTGGAAGCAGCTGAAAAACTGGCAGCAGACGGAGTAGAGGCGAAGGTGATTAATATTCATACCATCAAACCGCTGGATGAAGAATTAATTATTGCAGCTGCAAAGGAAACCGGAAAAGTAGTCACGGTAGAAGAACACTCTGTAATCGGCGGACTTGGCAGTGCAGTATGCGACTGCTTAAGCGAAAATGCACCGACAAAAGTTATGAAAATCGGTATCAATGATGTCTTTGGTGAATCAGGTCCTGCAGTAGCATTACTGCATAAATACGGTCTTGATGCAGAAGGAATTTATACAAAAATTAAATCATTTGTTTAATTTTAATGAATCATAATGTCATATGGAAGTCAGATTTTATACATAGGTATGAATCTGGCTGCCATATGGCATTTTTAATTTAACAGAAAAATAGGGTTTAACCGGGAACGGCGTAAACATGCTATGGTATTTCAATGGTGTTTTGGGTATAATAAAAATGAAAAAATTTATTGTCCAGAAAGAAGGGATATTATGACACGTGATGCCAGAGCCAGACGGGCAAGGAGTCACCGTAATGATATGAAGCAGGAATTTTACGAATGTATCCGGGATATTATGGAACATCCCGTGGTGCTGCAGATGAAGAAGTTTCCCCATCATTGTGATACAGACTGTTACCAGCATTGTCTGAATGTGGCTTATTATAATTATCAGATATGTAAAGTACTGGGGCTGGATGCCAGAGCTGCGGCAAGGGCAGGTATGCTGCATGATTTATTTTTATATGACTGGAGAGAACATGCAGCAAAGACCGGCGACCGTTTTCATGGACTGACCCATCCTAAAGTGGCTCTTAGAAGGGCAGAAAAATACTTTGACCTGAATGATATGGAGAAGGATATTATTCGAAAGCACATGTGGCCGTTAACTATCATACCGCCAAAGTATTTTGAATCTTATATTATCTGCCTTACGGATAAATATTGCGGAGCATGCGAGATCACCGACCATTATTCGGGTAAGATCATGCCAAAGAGGATCAAGCTCCCCTTTGGATATCGCACCATGTATCAGTTAGCGTCTAAGGTTGCGCCTGTAGTAGGAGCCAGGGCAGGCATAGGGGAATACAGATCATCAAAATCCCATAGGGTTTCCAGAGAATCTGTGTCCAGGGCATAATAACGGCAGGCAAGCAGAATGCCGTCGATCATGCAGTCCGCCAGGTGCATTACGGTAGAGAGCCTGGTTGTCTGCAGCGCCAGGTGGGCGAAGCGTCCTGCAGTATTGATGATCCCGGTGATGAAGACATCTCCTACAGCGTTTAACTTCTTTTCTACGCCGGCTCCCGGAAGCAGGCTGCCTTTTCCTATGGAAATGTATCCCTGATGCCGTTTCGTGCCCAGAGAAGCGTCTATAGCAATGATCGTATTGTTGCTGTGGCGCTTTTTTATATTTTGTATTGCCTCATCCAGATTCAGGGCGTGGATTGGCGAATCTAAAGTTCCATATACCGCAAAATGACGTCCTAATTGCTTTTTTAACCGGCTTCCGATGAGCGGTCCCAGGCTGTCACCGGTTACCCGGTCGCTGCCGATGCAGACGAATACAGGGGGGGCCTGGCTAAAATCGGGGCTTTGTAAAAAATCAAGTAAATGCTCGCCTAAAACAATCGGGGCGTTTTTTTCTTTTGAGTTAATATAATGTGTTTTTTTCAATGAGTCGGAATGCATGTTCTTTACCCTTTCTGATGCTTTTCTAAAGTTTATCCTCATTCTTTTTAAAATATTCACTCAATGTGATACCGTATTTCGAGATTAATTAAATAATATAAAAAACCATGTTGCCAAAATTGATATTATGTCGGAAATCTCTGGATTTCCTTACCATGAATTGATAAAATCTGCATTCAAAATATGATAATCTCTGTAATATCATGGAACCAATAAAGGAGTGAACAGGGGTATGATAGAAGTCATTTACAAAGGGGAACACAAAGGGGACAAAGATGGAGAAGCACAGGTAGCACTGCCTAAAAATATCAGGCAGATCGGAGAAGGCGGACAAGACAGAAAAATTTACATTGAAGATTATGCGGTAACTTACATGCATCAGTTAGCAAACGATAGAAAAGAAGGAACGCAGCGGGCAGCGGCAATTCTTCTGGGTGAAGTACAAAGGGCAGGTAAAAACCGTTATATATTTATAAATGGAGCACTGGCTGTAGATGAATTGGACTTTGGGGAAGAAATGTGGGACAAGGTCCAGCAGCAGATGATGGAATACTTTGACGGCAGAGAGATAGTCGGCTGGTATCTGGGGGAAGAAGAATCCACGCTGATTGCAACAGAGGAGATGCAGCGCATACATGAAAGCCAGTTTCCAGGGGAAGACCAGATACTTATACTGCGGGATTTCACAGAGAATGAATCAGCAGTATTTGCCCTTGAAAGCGGCAGGCTGGTAGCTCAGAGCGGTTACTATATTTATTATGAAAAGAACATCATGATGCAGGAATACATGGTGGCTTGTAACAAGGATCGCTCGGTTGAGGAAGAGACAGAGGTAAAAGATGATGCAGTACAAAGCTTCCGCAAGAAGATAGCGGAAGAGAAAAAAGAGAAGAAAGAGAAACAGGAAAACAAAGAGTCGGACAAGCAGCCAATTACTACAAAGCTTTTGTATGCAGCCAGCTCTTTTCTTGTGCTCACCGTTCTTATAATTGGAGTTACACTCATTAATAACTATGATAAAATGAAGGATATGGAAATGGCACTTGCCGGGATTTCAGAATCCATGGGCGGCAAAGGAACCGGGTCGGAAGGTGATGCGGATTCCGTATCTGCTATGGCGCCTGCTCAGACAAAGACAGAAAAAGAACAGAGCGTGTCCGAAAAAAATGCAGCGATTGATAAAAACAAAGAAGGCAGCAGCAAGGAAACAGATCCCCAGCCGGCTACGGAAGCGGGCAGCGCAAAGGGCGACAAAGAAACAGAGGCAGCAAAAGATAGTGGCCAGGAGGCAAAAACGGATGCAGCGAATAGTACGGAAGCTTCCAAGGATACAAATGCAGCAGCTTCTGAAAGCCAGGAAAGCAATGCAGGACAGAGCAGCCAGGCAAACCAGGTGGGACAGGCAAATCAGGGTGGACAGACAAATCAGGCAGGACAGACGGACCAGCAGGATAAGACAAGCCAGGTACAGCAGAACGACGCCCAGAATCAGACAGATCCGGCGAAACAGCCTGCAAGGGAGACGCTGGGCCGTGCTTCTTATGTGGTAAAGGATGGCGACACTCTGGCAACCATAAGTGAAATGTATTATGGAACACTGGATAAAGTAGAAGACATCTGTTCATTAAATGGGATTACAGATAAAAATACGATTTTACCCGGACAAAAAATTGTACTCCCATAAAAAAGTATGTTATACTGTTTCAAACGATAAATCAAAATAACACTTGGAGATACGAAAGAGAGTACAGATGGGAAAGATAAAAGACTTTTTTAAGGACAAGTTTAAGTTTATTAAGATCAGGGAAAAGATTCAAAAAATAAAAGATAAGAGGCTGGAGAAAAAGCAGCTTCAAACGCAAAGTGATGAAATGCTGGATTTAACAACTAAAATTAAGAAACATAAAAAATTGATTTTTTCCCGCTGGGGAATCATAATCGGTGTAATAGCCCTATTAATAATTGGGTATTCTATTTATAACTATGTTCGGGTTTTTCACAGTTATGCAACGCTGTCAAGTGAGAAAAGATCTGACATAACAGCGACACAGTATGCACAGCTTGGCGGCAATCTTCTGAAATACAGCCCGGATGGTGTGAGCTGCGTCAGCTCTGGAAATGAAGTCTTATTCAGTGCAACATTCAGTATGCAGAGTCCCATTATTGATATCTGCGGGACAACAGCGGTAGTAGGAGACCAAAAGGGTACCCAGATCTACATTTTTGATGAAAATGGACAGATCGGCTCCTTTGAGACTTCAATGCCCATATTAAAGGTTAAGGTGGCAAATCAAGGTGTCGTCGCAGCAGTACTGGAAGAAGGAGACACAACCTGGATTAATTTTTATGATACCAAAGGAAATCCAATTGCAGAGAACCGCACTTCGGTTAATGATTTTGGATATCCCATGGACATTGCTCTGGCACCGGACGGATTAAAGATGATGGTATCTTACCTGAATGTAGCAAAAGAAAAAATGAGCACCAAGATTGCATTTTATAATTTTGATTCTGTAGGGCAGACCCAGATTAATAATGAGGTGAGCAGTGTAACCTATGATAATACCATAGTTCCTAAAACGTTATTTATGAATGATACGACGTCAGTGGCATTTCGCAATGACGGGTTTACCATTTTTAAAGGGAGTCAGGTGCCCCAGGAAAGTGTTAAAATCGATCTGGAGGAAGAGATCGTCAGTATCTTCTACAGCGATAGTAATATCGGGATAGTGGTAGGCAGCGATGATCCTGACCACAAATATCTGATGCGTCTCTATAACCTCAGCGGAAGAAAGACCATGCAGAAATATTTTGATCTGGATTATAAGCAGATTAAAATTGACGGGGACGAGATTATCATGTTTAACGAAGGCAAGTTTGCCATTTACAGCATAGGAGGAAAAGAAAAATTTTCCGGAAGCTACAGAAAGCCCATTATCAATATTATGAGCGCCAGGGGATTTCGGAAATACACGATGATTACACAGAACAGTACAGATCAGATAAGGCTTAAATAGGAGAAAACATCATGAATCTACTAACAATTATAGTGCTGTTAGTGCTATTATTCTTTATATTAAATGGTTATAGAAGGGGATTTATAAAAACATTTATATCAATGGTTTCGTTAATTGTATCCATTGTCCTGGTTTCTATAGCAACTCCCTATGTCACGGAGTTTTTGAAAACCCAGACCCCTTTATACAGTATGATAGAAGAAAAATGCCAGTCAGCATTTGGTATTACCGGTAACGAGAAGAAAGATACCAAAGACGCTCAGAACGGGGACAAGCAGAACACCGATAACAGGAGCAGCAGCCAGAACGGGGACAACCAGAACACCGATAGCCAGAGCAACAGCCAGAATGGGGACGACCAGAACCCTAACAGTGCGGCTGGAGGAAATAAGGGGCAAGATGGATCCGGGGAAAACTCTGGTAATGGAATATCGATGCTTGATCAGGCAAAACTCATAGAAGAGCTGCAACTGCCTGCAGTAATCCAGAATATGCTGGAAAGCAATAACAATAAGACCGGCTATGAAAAACTGGCTGTGCAGAGTTTTGAGGAGTATATCCCCAGCTATATGGCTACACTTATATTGAATATTATTTCTTTTGTGGCAACCTTCCTGTTAGTGGTAAGCTTTTTATGGATCACAGTGATGACCCTGGATGTTATTGCAAACCTGCCGATTATCCACGGGATAAATCAGGTGCTGGGATTAGTGTTAGGCTTGGTGCAGGGGCTGGTGTTTGTATGGATAGCGTTTTTAATCATTACCGTATTCAGCAGTATTGATTTAGGAAGAGATCTTATGCTGATGATTCACAACAGTAAGATCTTAAGTTTCATCTATGACAACAATATCTTCCTGAAATTATTGACGGATGCCATGTCTTATTTTACCTGAAGATGAGTGCAAGGATGCTGATGCTGAATGGTATTGTATAGTTAGAAAAAATAATTGAAAAAATGGGAGATTTATCTTGACAGTTTTTTTGAATAATGATATTATAACAGTCCACTGCAAGTGATTGCGGTGGATTGTTTTGTGTCAAAAGAAGGCCTGAAAAAATAATTAAAAAAGTTTTGAAAAAGGTATTGACATCTTTTGACAAAAATGGTAACATATCAAAGCTGTTAAAAAACAGCACAAATCAATCGAAAGATTGAAAAAAATAAATTAAAAAAAGTTGTTGACAAACACTTGGCAGTGTGATAAGATATAGAAGTTGCGCTAAAGAGTACAACAACAAAGAAAAGCAAGCAGAACCTTGATAATTGAACAGTGAAACAACCTTGAAAGATTCTATTAAAAGAGATTTCAAAATTAAGAACCGTATC